>SDBV01000660.1_pt1 | contig 49846 bp, 45 predicted proteins | sample 2277081 | NCBI WGS metagenome assembly SDBV01 (sample SAMN10402039, study PRJNA504765) | marine sediment metagenome | isolation source: marine sediment core GS10_PC15, 223 cmbsf | place: Arctic Ocean: Southern Knipovich Ridge | collected 2010
TATTCCAACTAAACAACAGTTATTTGAAAGCTTTAGGATACAAAATCAACAACGTTTTACAGGAGCATCTATGACTTTATAAAATTTTTCTCATTTTGTGTCTTGACAATGGGGGTCACTATATCATCACTAACGCCTAAAATATTATTTGATGAGAAAATTAAAAAAAGCGTAATAAAAACTATTATACAAAAATCTGACCCTCATATGAGGTTGATATGGATTTCAGAATTACTCACACAAGATAATATTACCAGACTTGGATGGATGCTTGAACAATTTGACTCTGCAGACCTTCGCATGCCAAGAGAATTCCGCACTGCAATACAACACCTATATTTCCAAAAAGGGCTAGACTCTAACGAAAAAGCTAGCAATATTTCACGCCAAAACAAAAAATTAAAGGAAAGACAGAAAATACTAGAGGAGCAAATGGAGGAGACACAAGAGCAAGCTGAGCTTATACAAGTAAGATTTGCCGAATTTGACTCAGAAATATTAGAAATATTAGCTACAAGAAAAAACCTGAAAAAAGAAATTAATCTTCTAGCAGATAGATCAGAACTAGTAACACAGATACTCAATACAGTAGAAGAATGGAACGACGGCTCAGATAAAGATATCGATTATCAAGATGGCTTCAGTGACTTAAGCGAGAGTGACGATGAAAGCGAAAGCGAGTAGAGCGACTAAATAGATCATACTTTGTAACTCTGGCACCACAACAAGCATGGCGCCCAGAGTTAAAATAAGTTCATTACGTTATTTACAAGTTATACCGCCACGATATTGAACCGGATCGTTGTATGCTCCAAGACCCTTTTCAAGCTCAATCATGCGAATTCCCAATCTCGTCTCTTCGCCGACCTTTTTGCCAGCATCATCTGTTACATCGACAGTGATATATTCCGGTTTGGCAACCCAAGCTGCGAATGGTCCTCCACGAGCATTGCCCTCACCCTTGTAATACTTACCAGTTTTTGGATCCTTGTGAGGATACAAGTGACCATTCCAAAGTAGCTCATGCTCATCAACAATGACCTTACCAGATGCATCCTTAACCTTCTTAGCATTAAATACAGCAAGATACAGAGTTCGCGGGTTTTCCTCACTAAGTCCCGGTTTTTTCGACAGCTTTGTGTCTTTTTTCAGCTTTTTATCTATTTGCAAGCATATAGGATTCGGGAATTTGCTTGTGTTCTTGTTTTGGACATCTTTGTAAATTTCCAGTGCTTGGATTTTTCCAGCAAAAAATCTTGTACCCTGTTTAATGAACTTCCCCAAAGCAGGCATGAGCTTATCAAGACCCTTCTTGGTAATCACCTGCGTGACTTTAGCTCCTGCTGCTGCAGCCGCTGGATTTTCTGTCACAACACCAATTGCTGCGGCAGCCCCCAATCCAGCAACCTTACTTCCGGCAGACTTACTCACAGCGCTGAAAGCAGGTCCATACTTCGCCATTACGTCGCCACCATCCGATACAGCATTAACAAAATTCTTAAACAGCTCTTCGTTTCTAAATATAAAGACGTCTGCCTGCTGAACAAGAGGCCTACCCTGTTCATCCTTTGTCCTTGGATTCCCGTTCTGGTCAGTGGTCTGGAGTTGAATTTCCACTCCAAAGCATGATGGCGCTACTAACAATAGCGCAATTGCAACTGCATTTTGATATAAACGCTTCATAAAAGGCTCCTTATCCTAATCCTTGTTTAAGGATAAATTAATACTATTTGCATCTCTCATACCTAAGGATAGCCCATTTTAATCAACACAGTCAATGGTTTTCATCAAAGGACCCAAGGTGGCAGTTCAGGGTGTTTTTTGACATTCAGGCTTGTTTCCCTGACAAGGTGCTTTATTATCCCCCCTTAATCACAGCAACCGGCGTCACCTTGGCAACACGCCGAGCTAACTTTGCCTCATCAACCACATGCACCACACTATCGACATCTTTATAAGCAATCGGTGCCTCTTCGGCCAAACCTCTATCTGAATCACACCGAATAATAATGCCACGATCCTCAAGCTCTTGGCGCAACTCAGTGCCTTGTACCATCTTTTTTGCTTGCGTACGAGACATACGTCTGCCTGCACCATGGCAACAGGAACCAAAATCTATATCCATCCCTTCTTTGGTACCAACCAACACATATGAGCTAGTGCCCATTGTACCGGGAATTAATACCGGCTGACCAACTGAACGATACACTTCTGGTATCTCCGGGTGTCCCGGACCGAATGAGCGTGTTGCTCCTTTACGGTGCATAATAACTCGTTTATCTTTACCATCAATGGTATGTGTTTCAACCTTGCCAATATTATGCGAGACATCATAGACGGTAGTCAGCTCAATATGATCGCCTGCAACCTTTTTGAATGCTTCGCGTGTCCAGACGGCAATCATGTGCCTATTTGCCCACGCAAAGTTTGCTGCGGCTGCCATTGCTGCATAATAGTCTTGCGCCTCAGCCGATAGAAATGGTGCACAGACCAGTTCACGATCGGGCAGATGGTACCCCCACTTTGGCAATGCTTTATTCATAATACGCACATAATCGGTGCAGATCTGATGCCCAAGTCCACGCGAACCGCAGTGGATCATTACACAAATTAATCCCTTTTTTAGTCCAAATACCTCAGCAACTGCTTCATCATAAATTTCTTCTACTTTTTGCACTTCAAGAAAGTGATTACCAGAACCCAACGTTCCAAGTTGATCTGCACCACGTTGCTTTGCATGCTTGCTCACCATACTTTCTTGCGCAGCCTGGAAACAACCTTCTTCCTCGCATCGGTCAAGATCTTCTTGGTTTCCAAAGCCAAGTTCAACCATCCGTTTAGCTCCATGCTGCAATACCTGATCAAGCTCATGCATGTCCAACTTTAGTTTCCCACCACGCCCAACACCTGATGGCACGGTATTAAATAGCTCAGTTGCTATTTGGGCCATGAACGGCTTGAGTTCATCATGCGTTGCATTGGCAACAAGTAAACGCACCCCACAATTGATATCATACCCAATACCACCGGGTGAAATGACACCACCCTCATCGATCACCATTGCGGCTACACCACCAATTGGAAAGCCATAGCCTTGATGAATATCGGGCATTGCAAATGCTGCCTTGGCAATGCCTGGCAACGTAGAAATATTCACTAATTGCTCGATTGATCTATCTTGCGATATATCTTCAAACATAGCTTGTGTCATAAATATGCGTGCGGGTACGCGCATATCATCTCGATATGATTGTGGGATTTCATAACACCAATCAGATAATTTAATAAAGTCTTCCCATCTCACACTCATTGTCTTCTCCCTCAAATATCAAAAACTATATCAGTCTGCCACACTCCATCTATCTGCTTGATAGCAAGATCATGATAAGTGACAGCTTTTATTTCAACCACGTCAAATCCAGTAACCTGCACGCCGGCCACCGTTACTTGTATAAAGGTATCAGTTAACCGTTCAATCGTTGCATCCAAATAGGCCTCGTTATGCACATCTGACAACCATAACGCTTCAGATAAAAAATCAACCATAAGGCTTTCAATATCAGGAGACTCCACCATAATTTCATGCTTTTGCGGTAATTTTGGACAGATCAGACGATCATCAATGGATTTGCACGCTGCAGCATGCGGTCCAATTACTTGAAACATTCCAATAAGTGCATGCTTGAAAAGTTCGCTCTGTGTGTTGCCATAGACGCGAATTTTTATATCAGCCGTATGAGCAAGCTGTTCAAAATCTTTCATAAGCATAGTTCCCTTTTGTAAGCATAAAAATCTCTAACTTTTTTTAAGATGCTAACATTTTTCATAATTTATCTTATACTCATTACTCATGACAAAAACAATCAAATCGTTAGTACAAAACATTCTCGCCGATCAGCATAATTGGAAACTACAGCTTCTGCAAAACTGGCCTACTATCTTGGGGAACTTAAACACAAAGGTTCATCTTGAAAAGATAAACAACGATAGCCTTGTGCTAGGCGTTTCTGACTCCTGTTGGCTGCAAGAGCTCTATATGCTCTCACCGTTATTAGTACGGACAATCAATAAAAAGCTAGACGCACCACGTATAAAGTCTTTACGCTTTAAGAAAGTGGGAATAAAGAGACAAACATACAAAAAGGCAACCGTCGTAAAGCGCCAGAGGTATAAAACGGTACCCCTGACACACAAAGAGCAGAAGGCTTTACATAACATTAAGGATCCTGCCTTACGCACTGCTATGTCAGACTTTTTACGCCGTTGCCAACAGGAGAATTGATGAAGATGTGCTATGGCTTGTTGTTACTGGCATGTATGATGCCACGATCATGTATGATGCCACAACGGAGCGTTCAATTCACCGCGAGTGATCTGCATTGTTCATGGTGGGCAGATTATAATCAGTTTGGTAAGAACCCTCAGGTGGCTTATCAATGGTATAAAAAATTTCTTGATGATGAACAGCGACCTGGGTATATGTATAAAGGATTACTACATCTATTGCAGCAAACAAACAACAATAGTCAGATTATTTTGCTTATGCCCTCAATAGAACCGTCCTTTGCACATGATACTGAAGCACAACTGCTATTTGCTCAAGCACTCCAGCAGGCCGGCCATCAAAATGCTGCTGATAAAAAATTTATACAATTACTTGATAAGGCTAAAGATAATCAACAGGTTGCCTTTCAAGCAGCACAGGTATTCTTGCGCAAAAAAGAACCGGAGAATGCTCTGCAAACGATAAAAGATTACTTGAGCAGTACGCCTGGCAATCCAAGTAATTTTATTTTTCATTTTCTAGAAGCACAGATATATCTTGGTATGAATAAAAAGCAGGAAGCACTCGCGAGCATTGAAAAGAGTCTTGATCTGCAACCAAGCTTTGATAAAGGATGGCTCATGTTGGCCTTATTACATGAGCAGGACGACCAACTCAAAAAGGCGATCAAAGAATATACAACATTTCTCGAGATAAGCGATGCCCCATCACTACAGATTCAAGAGCATATTTTGCGCTTAGCATTCAAGCAAAAGCTCATTGAAGCTCAAGAACAGAAACTACAAGTCGATATATCCTGCTTTGATCAAGCATTGGCACTTTTTAAAGCACACAAATATAAAGAAGCACTGCAGACTATCAATAACTGCTTGATTCAGAAACCAAAAGATATTGATACTGTGGTACTTAAAGTGGGAATTCTTGATACCCCCTTCTTTATAGACACTCAAGCATTAATTTGCTATAAACAGCAAAACTCCAAAGAGGCCCCAAAAAAGGCATTGATACTCTTTGAGCAGAGCATCAAGCAACCTCCTGATGAACCACTGGTTTTAAAATATCTAGCAAAATGTTATATTGGATGTGGCAAGCAAATACAAGATATGAATGAAAAGCAAAGCTTAAAGACACTGATGGCGAAAATGGATACATCAATACAATGAAAAATAACATAATCGTTTGTTATGTTGCAGGAAAATCAGGTGGTCATATTATTCCCTGTCTTACCCTCGCAGATAAGGAACGTGAAAAAAACCAAAACACCCAGATACTTTTTTTCACTACTGAAGATCCATTAGATCTTGAAATAGTAAGCAGCTCTCAAGCTATAACATGGCATGTGCCCTTGCCATTGACCAACGTTTGTTGTAAAAGGTGGCTCCTTATTCCCTCAATACTATTTCAACTGGGCATAACCATCTTAAAAACCTTTATCGCATTAGTACGGAATCGACCAACCAAACTGGTCTGTACGGGTGGTTTTTTGGCTATTCCGGTGGTTATCTGCGCACGCATTCTGGCTATACCAGTTCAGCTGTATGAACTTAATGTTGAGCCGGGTAAAACAACACGTTTTTTGGCATCATGGTCAATAGATCTCTTTACCTGTTTTACTGAAACACAGCAATTTTTTCCAAAAAAGAGGTGCTATAAAGTAAGCTATCCTATTCGTTTTTTTGATAATACCAAACAAATATCACAGCAAGAAGCATTGCGTGAACTCGCTTTTGATAACACACGTAAAACAATCTGCATTCTGGGTGGATCGCAAGGATCCCTTGAAATAAACAGACTCATACATGATTGGCTTGCGCATAACCCATTTTTGTATGATCATATACAGATTATTCATCAAATAGGACGGCGCGACACCTTTGATTGGCAACGGTTTTACCAAGAACATATGATACCTGCGCAGATATTTTCTTTCAGTCAAGATCTGTCGCTCTATTATTCAGCTGCAGATCTTATTGTATGCAGGTCCGGAGCTGGCACTCTGTTTGAAGTACTCTTTTTTAGTAAACCATGCATAACCATTCCACTGGAAACTTCTGGCAATACACATCAAGTTGCCAACGCATGCACTATGCAGCAGGAATATGATGATCTGTTTACGGTCATTCGCCAAAAACAGATATTGCACACAAAAGAACTGTTTTATAAAAGAGTTTTAGAGCTTCTCAATGTGTATCAGATAAAAAATGAACTGTTTATGCAACCAAAGTTATGAAGATGGCCACGCATATGCGTGGCCACATAAGATTTAAATAAGAATGCCCTTTTTACTTTCAGACATCTTTATTTGTATCGGCGTATGTGATAGATGATCATGCTCAGCTGAATCATCCTGCACATACAGAAAACAAACAAGGAGAAAAAACATAAACGTCTTAAGCATGCTCTGCTCCTTAAGTTAAACGGTTACTTAATATTTCAATGCTGTTAGTTATAACGCATAAAAAATATGTTGTAAACATCTAACAATAAAAGAAAGCAAACAATTCTATGAGGAATTTGAGGGGGTGAAAAAAAAAGATTGATAAAAATAGTAATAGCTTGATTATAATTGCATAATTGCGTACAAAAAAGCAATGAGAAAGGCCGCTACAGATGAGCGGCCTTTCTATTCACACTACTTTCACACTACTTTGGGCAGTCTGCACCACCATCCTGGCTGACAAGCGTCATCTCAGCAGCCTCAAGCTTTGTATCTCCCTGATCATTGATCGACTCACCGCCTTCACTTTCGTAAGTCACAGGCTTTAATTTAAATTTACCGAAAGGCGGCCCATCGTCAGCATATATAACCCTCTCGAAATCCTTGCCCTTTTCATCCTTCTCCAGCAAGGTTATGACATAAAAAATGAACTTGGTCTTTTTAGGGTCTACGTCACGCTCTCCCAAGCTCCTTTTACTTCGGCATTTGTAGGGCTTATCTTTACTCAGCTTAATATCTTTTGATTTAATATAATTTACTGCCTTCTTCTTTTTAACCCAATCACCAAATTTGTTTGTTAAAAAGCCCGATGTAAGAAGCTTCGAAGTTGCCTCAACCGCCGAGGCTGCTGCCTTTAATTCGCTAACAGGAACTTTCTTTACCGATCCCGCTACTTTACCTGTTATATTCATTACTTTTGATGCTACCTTCAACTTACCTAGTGTCTTAAGCATCGAATCGTATTTACCCTGATTTTTGAAGGTAAAGATTTCCATCTTCTTACCGTAATAATATGGGTCGAACTCGATGATCCACCCAAATGCTTGTGTGCTTACACAAAGTGCTAGAACTAGCACCATCTTATTCATCTGTTTCATAATATTCCTTTCTATTTTATGATTGATGAAATAGTTATTATATTTTTAAGATCTTCTTTCGGTGACTTTTTTAGTTTTTTTATTCAGGCATTGGTAGTTCACCAAATACCTCTGGGCATTTCCTACCACCTTCAGAGTTGACCTCTTTCAAATGACCGATCTTGAGCTTCTCTTCAGGATTAGCGTCATTTACAAGCTCCACAAGCTCAAAGGTGAAGAAACCGTAAGCTGGGCCGAAGCCACCATATAGAATATCCTGGCTTTCCCTATCATATATGAGATAGAAAATATCCTTGTTTGATTTGATTGGATGTATAGCATGTTTCTTCAGATTCCCTTTACCTCTGCAGACATAATTATTATGTCTAGTCGGCTTATATTGGCTAAGAAAATCTATTGTGTAACCTTCCTTGGTCAAAAATTTAAAAGGATCCAAAAATAATCCCTGTTCAAAAACTTTCGTGAGCGTTTTTGAACCAACCTGAACCGCCTTTTGCGCTGCCACGAACTGAGGTGCGCTAAGTGCGAGCACTAATTCAGAGGCCGTTTGGCCTGCTGCTACTGCTGCTGAGCCCACTTCGCTTCCTTTTGTTTTGGTTTCCACTTCTTTGGCCGATTCTTTGGCCGATTCTTTGGCCGCTGCTGCTTCTTTGGCCGCTGCTGCTTCACCAATTTTTTCCACTTCTTTGGCCGCTCCTTTGGCCGCTGCTGTTACTTCTGTAACCAATCCTGCTGCTTCACCAATCAATGGAGTTACCTTTAAAAAAGCTTCGTTGACTTGTTCACCAACAAAATTTTGCCTATTCATTCCGTTGTAATCCTTCAGCGATTCAAAAGTGAGAATCTCATATGTTTTACCATACGTATTTGGATCAAATCTTATTAGCCATCCAAATGCTTGTGTACTTACACAGAGCGCTAGGACTAGTGCCACCTTGTTCATCTGCTTCATGATTATTTCTCCTTTTTTCATTATTTAGTGTTTCTCTCATATTTCTCTTGCAATATTTATATCTTCCCCAGCTATCGGATCAGAACCGGATCAGGTATACCGACATAAATAATCTCTAATATGAATTATAATGCTTTTGGATATGATTATGCAAGGCTTTTGGATATGATTATGCAAGAATAAAAGATATTTTATGCCTCTACCCCAGAGAGAAGCAAGCCCAAGTCTCTAGGCAGCCCATGATAAATAAGTCAAAATAAGCCCAAATAAAAGCCCAAATAAGCCCAAATAAGCTATTATTCTATAATTTATCCACTTTTCATCAACTTCAGGCTTCATCAACTTCAGGATCATTTGATATGGGAAGAGCCGTCTTCTGGTCTGGAGCATTACCAAGATTTTTACCATTGGTACTACAATCTATGCCGCCACGATCATGCATCATGGTCAGATCTGCAACTAAACGTACATCTATTTTTTGTTCACCAGTTGAATAATCAATAACCGGTACCTTTTCAGTGACATAATCACCAGTTTCAGAATCAATGATCAAGTTGCCACTCGTATCTTTTACGGGAACACCATCAGTATATACAGGAGTTTCCTGATAAGCCGTCTGAATTACCCATGAAGCGAACGGTCCACCACGCGCATTGCCGGCACCTTTGAAATAGTCGCCGTTATAAGGATTTGCTCCCATTGGATAAAGAGATTTATTAAATAAGATTTCGTAATCTTTTCCTGCTTTTGTATCTAGATTGTATACTACGACATAAAGTGGACGAGGCTCATCTTCTGTGAGACTCCATTTTTCCTTACTCTTTTCGCGCATAGCCTTGTTCATACTCTCTACACTCCTACAGCAAGGATTATGACTACCCTTTGCATCCTTACCCATATAGAGTTTTTCATGATAGTGATTGGCCTCCGACTTTTGTTGCCAAGTTCTAATTGGCCCGGAAAGTACACGTGCAAGTTGTGTAATACCCTGTTTTAAAAGTTTCAACCCCTCTTCTGTTGCCCTTTCAGAAGTGTGTGCCAAACTCGGACTACCGGTTTCAGCCAAAACTGCTCCTTCAACTATTACACCTACTACCTTGCAATTTAGGGCACCAAATAAAGCGCCATACTTGATGATATACTTTCTTGCCTTACTCTTTATAAACTGACGTTTTAGAAACTCCTCAAATGCTTCTTTACTTTTATATACACCAATAGCTATTTTTTTGGGTAAACGCCTACCCTTAGGATCAGCGTTATTTGCATAATAAAAATAGTAGCCGAATACGCGCATACTCATTAACAATAGACAGATTATGATACAGACTCTCGACAGGCACATTTTCTTCACACTTATCCCTTCACACATAAGCAGAGCAATAATTTTCAACTGAATTGTAACAACCTTACCAAACATTATACAAGAATGAACCGTATAATTATTGTAATTCTTACAACAAAAAGGTGCACTACACATAGATTGCAATGGTGTGCTTATCTTTCTTGTGACCTACCTGCTTGCCCGTTCGTTCGTCAATATATATTTCTCGCAGCGTTGAATCGTAGGTAAAGCATTTTTTTCTACTACTTAATTCTCGATGTAATCCAATCCAGATAGGAAATGCGGTATGCAACGGATAGGTGCTCCTTCCGATTGAACGATTATCATCACACCCGATATATACTCCAGTCGTCAATTCTGGAGTAGAACCAACAAACCAGCAGGTACGCCAATCGTTCGTGGTGCCCGTTTTGCTGGCAGCTTCACAATCAATCCACTTTTGTGGCAGTACATTACGCACACGGCCTAAGCCAATCCCAAGAATCTTAAGAACCTGACCGCTAATATGCGGTTCAAGCACCTGCTCTCTTGTTGTATGGTATTTATATATTTTTTTCCCCCATTGATCTTTCACCCAACTGACCAGATGTGGCTGCACATACATCCCATTGTTAGCAAAAATATTAAACATTCCCACCGCTTGGACAAGCGTGACATCAATACATCCCAGTGATAAAGAGGCATAGGTATGAAATGGTCCAGGCAAATGTGCCTTTTGTGCCAATGCAATAACCGGTTCTGCACCAATATCTAAGAATGTTTTAATAGCCACAATATTATTCGATCGCGACAGGGCAAATGCCAAGGTTACGGGCCCATTAAATTTGAGATTATAATTTTTCGGTTGCCATGTTTTGCCATAAGCATCAAGCACCGTAATAGGCTCATCACACATAACATCAGTAAAGCTCATACCTTGTTTTAATGCAGCAGCAAAGATCAATGGCTTAAAGACTGAACCGAGTTGCCGTTGTGCTTGCAGGGCACGATTAAACTTTGAAATTTCGTAATCAAAACCACCAATCAATGCACGTATCTCTCCCGTATCGACTGTTGCCGTCAACAATGCACCATCAATGGCACTATTAATTGTTTTTTGTATCAAGCCCATCTGTCCTTGAAAACTACGTTCAGCTTTTAGTTGTATTTCAGGGTCTATAGTTGTTTTTACTACATAGCCACCGGTATAGAGCGTGTCACCCAATAACTGTTCCAGTAATTGCCTGATTGCTTCTCGTGCATGCAGACCATACGTCTTATGCTGGGATACCACCAACTCAAGTGGTTTAAATGTCGCTTCATCAAACTGCTCTTGAGTAATAAACTCCAAACGCCTCATCTTATAAAGAACTACATTGCGTCTTTTTTGTGTGGCAAGTGGGTGAAGCAATGGGCAATAGGTTCCTGGTGAACGCATAATACCAGCAAGCACGGCAGCTTCATCTATCGTTACTTCTGCTGCTGATTTATTCCAAAATCGCCGGGCTGCCGCCTCAACTCCATAAATACCGCAACCGAAATAGACATGATTTAAATAGGTCTCAAGTATCTGATCCTTGCTAAACTGCATCTCAATCAACAATGAGACCAACTGTTCCTTTATTTTACGCGTAAAGGTTCGCTTATAATCAAAAAAGAGTAATCGTACCAACTGTTGCGTTATAGTGCTGGCACCCTGCACCACACGGCCATGATAGATATTAACAACTAAAGAACGTATAATGCCCTTAACTGAGATACCTCTATGCTCATAAAAATGCCAATCTTCAGCTGCCAGAAAGGCCTGAATTACATGCTGCGGCATCTGCTCAATGGGTATTACTTTACGTCTATCCAGCGCAAAGCGAGCCCACTCATTGCCATGACAATCTAATAGTATGGTTGCCTTGCCCGGTTCATATCGTTCAAGCGCTGTTACATCAATGCATTTGTTATGCACTATGTAACTCATGCAAGCTAGTGCAATACAGGTTAGTACTGATACAATAAAAAGGATCAATTGTAGTATACGCATGCTTTTAGTTTACACCTCTTTCTTATTTGTTTCCTTTTTAATTAAAGTTAAATTACTTTTCTAAGGGGTTTTGTCCCCCCTTCTTATTTGTTTCTTTTTTTCTTAAATCAATTTAGCTTTCGTTAAGTATTTTGCTTGTCCATCTAGGCTACGCGCGAGGCTTCGCCGGACAAGAAACCATAACAATCAAAAAGACACCAGCATGCTGCTGGACTGCTCTCCCGCTCGTTATACTTACCTGCCCGGCGAAGCTTGCCGAGCTTGAATGCCCGGACAATCGTAGACTGGCCACACGCTCTTTAATCAGTCTTCGCTCTTTGAGCTTCGCCTGATAAGAGCTTTGGGGCAGGGACGAGCTACAGGACTTTCATACTTTAAATACAGACCATATACAAATTTAAGTTTGTTTTGCAAAAACTATGTGCAGAGCACAATGAGTATTATCCTTATTTCGTTTGTCTGGCATGGCTCGATCAGTCTACGCTCATCCGGGCCTTCCGGCTCGGCGAGCTTCGACTAACAGGGCCGATTTTTTAATTGTTCCAAACAAAATATTTTTAAGATAAAATCCGATAGCTCGTCCCTGACCCAAAGCTCTTATCAGGCGAAGCTCAAAGAGCGTGTGGCCAGTCTACGCTTGTCCGGGCATTCAAGCTCGGCAAGCTTCGCCCGGCAGGTAAGTATAACGAGCGAGAGAGCAATCCAACTGCATGTTGGTGTCTTTTTGGTTGTTATGGTTTCTTGTCCGGCGTAGCCTCGCGCGTAGCCTGGATGGACAAGCAAAATACTTAACAAAAGATAAATTGATTTAAGAAAAAAAGAAACAAATAAGAAGGAGGGACAAAACCCCTTAGGGAAAAGTAATTTAACTTTTGATTAAAAAAACAAGAAAAAAGAAAAAACTATAGTAATAAACAAACTCTTAAGTTAAGCTAACAACACATAAATCCATAGATATTATTATGAAAAATCATACATATTTCATACCCCCTCTCCTCTTTATCATAGACTACAACACAAATATACTCATAAACAAACCACTCCTGTTTACCCTATTGTGCTGGTACCTATTAAACCTCTATGCCCCAAAAAAATCAGCACACCTCTCTATAACCATACTCCTACTGGGCCTCAGCTCATTTATATACCACGGTTTTTTCGGCCTGATATATCTCAGTGTAATACCGGTAACCTTCTTATGCCTGCTGTGCAAAAGCTGGCTTACCTATACCAGGGCTCTTCCTATACTGAGCTTACTGCTCACTCTCCTGCTCAATAACCTGATAATAACCCACCTTTTGAGACTCCCTCTCCCGCTGAAAAACTATACAATATGGCAATTTTTTGTTAATATAGTGGTGTTATCAGTTATGTCTTTGAAAATTCATGGAGATGGCAGACTAGGCAATCGCTTGTAACCAGTTTACAAGAGGAAAGTCCGGACTCCCAATAAACAAGGTACCTTAGGAGGTTAATCCAACTAAGGGGGGCGTAAGCCCATGGAAAGTGCCGCAGAAAATAACCGCCATGCAACTTGAGCATGGTAAGGGTGAAAACGTGTGGTAAGAGCGCACGGGCATGTTTAGTAATAGGCATGTGGGGTAAACCCTACCTGGAGCAAGACAAATAGCGTGAACGGCTGTTTATTCCGGCTCGCCCGTCATAGCTTGCCGAGCCTGAAGGCCCGGATAAGCGAAGGCTGGCTTTAACACGCGGGTTGTTGCATAGATAAATGATTGCCACTACTCAAAAAGTAGAACAGAATCCGGCTTATTGTCAGCCACCCCATGAATTTCAATTCTAAAGCAAGTTTTATGGTGCAACATGAAATGGACAATCTTTTATCAAAACATCTGGCTTGCACCCTTTCTCGTCTTTTTTAGCACCTATTTTGCACTGCATCTCTGGTTTAAATCTGCTTCATTTGCAACACCTACTATCACCGGCATGCATCTCGTTCAAGCAACCAAAATACTATCTGATCATCGATTGCATCCTGAAATCATTCAAATAAAAGAAGATAAAGATATACCCGCAGCAACCATCCTCCATCAAACACCACCAGCTGGCCGTATGATAAAGGAACATCAAACGGTATATGTGGTCATTACCGAAAGACCAATGCATCATAAAGCACCTGGTTGCGTTGGCCTGTCACGCACACAGATCAAACAGGTTGCCAATGCATTAGGCTTAAAACCAGAATTCTATAGCATCCCCTACCCTTATCTAACAGAACATTGTTTTGCCCAATGGCCATCAGCAGGCCAAGCAATTAAAAGCAAGTCAATGGTCTGTTATATGGCACAAAAAGAAACAATATTATCAATTTGGCCAAATTTTAAAGGCAAAAAATTGGATGAAGTTCAACTATTTCTTGAACCTTATGAGATTACCATACAAACAAACATACCCGTAGAACCAGGTAGAACCTATTACGTTCAAGACCAGCAACCAAAAGCCGGCTCTCTCATTAACCGTAATGAATGGGCTTGCGCAACTGTGTGTCTTGAACTTAGCAAAAAAAGTAAGTAAGCAAACGCCTTAACGAAAGAAGTTCGCATCGTCTGTAAAAAAGATACAGTCAGGAGGAACTGCTTCCTTTAGCTTTTTTATTTGGTCAGGATTTAATCTAACATCGTTTAGATAAAGATGTGTCAAGCTAGGCATACTGGAGCCTGAAGAAACAGATTCTATTGGATTACCACTGAGCATCAACTCTTTTAGCTGACCCAACTGAATCGGCCCTAAATGTTCTATCCGATTATGACTGAGATCCAAAATCATAAGTTGCTCCAATTGATTGATTTGGTTAGGGAAAGAGACCATGCCCTTATTTACCAACGAGAGCCAATTTGCTATCTGCATACGTGGATCCTTGACCAATCTATCAAAGTCCCCGTTGATCTCCCCCTGATCACCTGCATGCCTAATCATAAGCCCTGAGTTTTCCGTTTCTATCCCCTCAAGTTCCCCTATTAGTTCTTGAGCATCATCAAGCTCGGGCGCCGCCGAAAAAAGAACGGTAAAACAGAAAAATAGACTAAAAACAAAAATGTATGCTTGCATAGGGAATTCCTTTCGATATAGGAGGCGCACGAGACTACGCCCCCTGATAATCACTATATTAAAAAGCAGGTATAAACTCACTTCCCTTAGGGAATCGATCCTGCACTTCAGCTGTAAGCTCATTGCCTTTCCAAAAAATCGTAACGGGATCTTCAGCCCCCAGGTTTGGCAAGGTCTTGAGCTTGTTGTCTCTAATATCTAGCTCACGCAAACTTGGTAAATTCATGGTGGGTAAAACATCAAGGTCATTATGTGCTATATTTAGACCCTTCAAATTCTGGTAGTTCATGTTAGGTAGCCTCTTTAATTGGTTATAATTCAAAAACAATCCCTCAATTTTTGGCATCACAAGAAGTGGTAACTCTTCCAACTTATTGCGGGATAGGTTAAGAGCTCGGAGCTCATCAAGCTTAAGATCTTTGTCAATTGAACTTATTTGATTATTGGACAGGTCAAGCATTTGGACCTTATCAAGATATACTATATTTAGACTCTTTAAATTCTGGTAGTTCATGCTAGGCAGCGTCTTTAATTGATTATAACTCAAGAACAATGCCTCAATTTTTGGCATCACAAGAACCGGTAACTCTTTCAACTGATTATTGGACAGGTTAAGTATTCGGACCTCATCTAGCTTAAGATCTTTGGGAATTGAACTTATTTTATTATGGGATAGGTTAAGTTTTTGGACCTTATCAAGCTTAAGATCTTTGGGAATTGACCTTATTTGATTATCATTTAACTGAACACCTACAACTTTTTCGATATTCGGAATATCATTATAACCGTCAATATCCACTATGTTCTCCTCATCTAAGTAGAACCATAGCCTATAACCAACAACTCTAACTTGGGGAGCCAGATCATGTATCAGAAGTTCTCTTATTGAAGGTCCTGGTACACGATCATAATACTTTTGGCCACTCAATCGATTCAAATAATTCATTGTATCACGTTCATGAAGCCGTTTCAAAAGAAACATGCTTTGCCCAACCACTCGTAACAATATCTGTTCAACTAGTTTCTCTACAACATCTACCTCACTCTCACCACCAACACCTGTACCGATTATCTTTTTAAGTCCATCCTCAACATCTTGAAACTTCGCATTCTTATCATCAATCAATAACTGAGCAATACGAAGTGAGACTGCATCCTGTATCCGTTCATCAATACCCAAGAAATCAAGCTCAACCAAAACAGTTAATAATTCGGACAGATCCAAATTATTAAAAATTTCACTCTCTGCAAGCTTCCTGTAAGAACCCTCTCGGCCAACGGGTTGATCTACTAATATAGCATCAGCCTGCCGCATCATATTCACCAAAAACTCTAAAGTATCGGGTTCGATACTATCTGTCAATCTGATGACATTTGGCTCGACACCAACTCTGCGCTTGGCCTCAATCCATTGGCCCATAAAGCGACGAGCCACGCTTTCTGGCAAATTAAATTCCTGATCACCGCTAACAAAGGTAATTGTACCATTGTCTGCCGCTTGCGATGAACATATCATCGTTAACATAATGAGCGTAAAATAGTGTAACCTTTTCATAAGTTTCCTTTCGATTGCACAAGACCAATTTTCATAAAAATCACTGCTTACCCCTTACTTAAGGCTTAAAGCCTTAATAACAATACAATTTATTACAAATACAGTATAAGTTCAGTATGGCATAAATTTGCGATAGAAGTAAAGGACCAATATGGCAGAACCCCATTTAATACATTATATACAGATGAAAAGTAACGGTCAAAAGCCATTATTACCGCCAACAAGCTCCATTATACCTCTTGAAACAAACTCTACAACCCAGGAAAAAATATACTACCCTCAGGGAAATTATGTTTGAGTTCATCTTTAACCTGCTCGGTAAAATTATTGCCTTCCCAGTAAATAGTCACTGGCTGCTGTGCGCCAACTGTTGGAATATTCTTCAATGCGTTATTCCGTACCTTTAATACACGCAAACTAGGTAACTGGAGCCCCTGCAAAATGGTCGCAATCTTATTATTTGAAACGTTGAATTGTTCCAAGAGTGAATAGTTCAAGGGTGGTATTGTGTTAAGATCATTATTGTTCATTACCAACTCTTGAATAACTGGCAATCTTGCGGGATCAGGATACTCTTCTAGCTGGTTCCAAGATACATCAAGATATCGCAAACAAGGAAGGTTCAACTGGGTGTTTATCTGTTTTAGCTTGTTCTCAGATATATTAAGCGAAATTAGATTCTCCAAACTGAAATTTCTTGGCAGCCCTTCTATAAGATTATCTCTTAAGATAATCCGATGAACCAGCTGAATTCCTGGAATCTTTTCATAACCTTCTAAAGAAGAAATCTTCTCACCTTGAAGATCAAGGGTCCTTATATTGCCTTCAACTTCTATTTCAGGAAGCAGATCATTATCAAGCAAATCCTGTATTGAAACTCCCTTAAAATGCTTTTCTACTAACGTAGGCACATAATCAATATGTGCTGAAAAATCCAAAAGATATAGTTCCTTCGCTACCAGCTCTGCTAACGTTTTAATTTCACAACGATTTTCTAACTGACTTAACGTTTCTTTGTCTAGGGTGCCATCCAAAATCTTCTGAGCAACTGCTTTAGATGCTAAACGTTCAAGCGTAGAAAAAGAGCCGACTCCTTCATCATCCGCTCCCTTACAAAGAGGCATTGCCAAAATCAAAAAAATAAACACTATCTTTTTCACAACCACCCCTTTCTTTTATTTACTTTCAGATTTTGAACTCTGAACCGGCTTGGAAGCCTTTTTATCCAACAATTGCATAAGTTCACGTTTATAACGTTGGCTATATTCTGGAGAGCTCACCACGGGATCTGTTTCAATCAAGGTTCTGACAAACTGAAGCTTCTCTGAATTACCCTCTAACAGATCAAGAAGATGTTCAATGCCAGCGGTCATATTGCCATCATAGCGAGTCTTATTTTTATGAAAGAAATCTTTTGGTGCAGAATTATTCGGCTGCTCCAAATCAACAATACGCAACGTTTCACCATCTAGATAAACATTATCTATAATACTCCATAAACCGGCTCCTATTATTGCTTGCACCAATTCCTTTAATAAGGTTTCATTTGGCAACTGTTTAGCATCCCCAGAAGTAAGTTTTTGTGCGGTTTTAGGCAAAGCTTTTTCTAAAACAAGCACATACTTATCTTGCACATCTTCAGGAACCCCTGGATAAAAGACCAGATGAGTATCTTGCACATCAATATGCTTTAACTTTTTATTTTTTATCAGTTTTTTCAAGATCAAAAAATATGCTGCGCGAGAAGCTGTTTGATAGGTCGGTATCTTTCCAGAAAGTACTTCTTTCAGAATATCACTATTGGGTTGTTGTCCAGGCCAAACGCCCCTTTCCATCAAAGCAGATTGTGCACGATTCCCAGGACCAGCAATCTTTACGTAGTAATCCATATTTGGCACACGAAACACATAGTTCGCTTTGCTCTTATTTTCCAGCCCAGACTGCCCTATCCGTTGATTATCTTCTGCTTGCTTATTTCTTAATTCTTGGGTACTTATAAATTTAAAACGTAAAAGCTCACTAAGCAAAGCTGCCGTTTCTGGCTTTGCAGTCCATTTATCAAATTTGATTCGAGCCTCTTTAGGCAGAGGATAATTCTGATTAACAAGATCATATATAGAATCAGGTCCAATTTTTTGGTTAGCATATGAATCTGGAACTATATATCCAGCAGCCGTAAAGATCCCTTGTGTAGATCCCAATAAGCATATATATACAAGTGATTTTTTCATATTCATAGGTGTAGCCTTTTTATTTTCCAGATTAACATAAATAAACCCTCTAAAACAAGAGTTAACCATATAAATGAATAGTTATTATAGGTTTTTTTACCTAAAAAGCAACCGCTGTTTACTCTCTACAGCTCTCCCGGGCTAAAGGAAGCTCTATGAGCTCTTTAAGCATAGCTTTTAAGGATTCCCCTCCAAAAATCACCTGATATATGCCATTGCATACTGGCATGGTGATCTGTTCTTTTTGCATCAATTGATGGAGCGATTGTACCGTATTAATCCCTTCAGGAATATAACCAGTCTCGCGCAAGACCGCATCTAATGTTTGCCCTTCGCCCAGTCTGCGGCCAACCTCCAGATTGCGACTCCGTTTGCCCATTGCAGTCAATACCATATCGCCAACACCCGAAAGACCGTAAAAGGTCTCTTGATTAGCGCCAAGTTTAATGCCAAGCTGAACCATCTCATGAAGGCCTCTCGTGAAGATAAATGCTTTTGCATTATCGGTCATGCCAGCTCCATCAAGCATGCCAACACCTAGTGCAATCACATTTTTAAGCGCACTGCCTAACTGGACACCAATCATATCAAGGGAAACATAGGGTCTGAAATAATCATTGGCAAGTAATTGTTGCAACTGATCTGCAATAACACAATCTTGTGCAGCAACTGCAATACCCGTTAATTGCTGCTCTGCCAAATCATAAGCAAAGCTTGGTCCGGCCACTACCGCCCGTTTCGTGTGATAGTCAAAAACGTCGTCAATAATCTGGTTTGGCAACATAAGCGTCTGTTGCTCAATGCCTTTGCTGGTGATTACCCATATCTGCTCTTGCGAAAAACAGCTCTTTGCCTGTTTAAGCGTTTCACGCAAAAAGGCAACGGGAACAGCTTCAAACACCCATTGAGCACTGCAGACAACCTGTTTCAGATCATGAGTTGCGCTGATACGATCACTTAAACGTATGCCGGGTAAATAGCGTCTATTTTCATGATGCATATTAATAGCATCAACTACCTCAGCCTCATAAGCCCACAGCAATACATCATGACCGTTGTGTGCAAGCACTGTGGCAATCGATGTGCCCCATGCACCGGCACCAACTATTGCGATCTTCATTGACCAAAATTTCTTTTTATTATATCAAAAGAACTGCACGCTTGTTCAAGATCCTGTTTCTTCAATGCTGGCCAGAGTTGATCTGTAAAATAGTACTCACTATAAGCAGCTTGAAACAAAAGATAATTACTCAATCGTTGTTGCCCACCAGTGCGAAAGATTAGATCTGGATCTGGAATGCCATTGGTCCACAAATGCTGCGCAACAATCTCCTCATTAATATCTTCCTCTTGCAACTGTCCAGCTTTTACTTTACGCGCAATCTCTTTTGCTGCATAGGCTATTTCCTGTTGACTACCATAACAGAACAAGCAATTAATCTGTAAATGAGTGCCATGCTGCGTTTGCTTTTCAATCTCATCGAGCATCGGCGCTATATTGGCCGGAAACAGACTACGATCACCAACAAATTTGACTCTAACTCCTTTTTCGATTAATTCATCCAAATGCTGCTTTGCCATAGTTGGAATCAGATCAAATAAAAATAGCTTTTCCTCTTGTGATCGTTTGAAATTTTCAATAGAAAAGGTATAGAGTGAAAGATAGGGAATCTTATTTTCTAAACAAAAATCAAGCGTTACACGCACAGCATCAACACCCTTTTGGTGCCCAATCCATGGTTTCCAACCATGCTTAAGCGCGTATCGCCGGTTACCATCCATGATGCAAGCCAAATGTTGCATGGCGCTCCTTAGCTTAATGGGCCCGTAACAATCTTTTGGCACACACCCATATATGACCTGTGTGAGCATAACCAATTAAGCCCCACATAGACCAACCACATACCCAATGCCAAGCAAAGACGTTCAACCGCTACTATCGGCATTAGCTGCAGCCATGCATGTGCAGGTAAACTATTGATCATATAGAGATGCATAACTGATCCAACTGCATGTGCAGTAAAGGTGCTGGCCAGAGCAGTTAAAAAGTTATTGTTGTACCGACAACAAGCAACCCCCATCGGCAATAACCAATAGAGTGTATAAGGAGCTGCATATAAGCCAACCGGATGCATAATAAACAAGAGCATACACAAAGCTGGAATTCCCATACGAATCCAACGTTGTTCGGTTGCCCAATAAAGCGATGCGCAAAATGTAGGGATACCAAAAAAGAGCTGTGTACTCACACCCAACATCAGGCCTAATGCACGAGAGACAGTGCAACCTGCCAGTAGAACATAGGATCCCATAATGCCACCGAAAGCTCCCAATAGTGGCATCACCACCTGCATCCAAGAAAATTGCATACCCCATAACCCTTGCATTGCATTCAACTTAAAAATACCCATAAAGGCTGCCAGCAAGACTATTACCATCAGAATATCCATACGCAGAATGTTCATACGCCGTTTATTAGCCATAACCTGTTTTCCTTTCATTAAATCGACTGTATACTGTAGTATAGAGTGTACCAGAGGAAAAAAAATATGAAATACAAAGCTATAATTTTCGATATGGATGGCACTATTGTCGATAGTGAACTGATCTGGCAAGAGGCTGGCCATGAACTGATTAGACGTCGTAATATCGAACTTTCTGACAAACAAAAGAAGGAGTTGCGCAGCAGATTGCATGGAGGAGCACTTTCAGATAGTTGCACGATCATTAAAGAGTTTGCGGAGCTCCCTGAACCGGTTGGTCAGTTAATACAAGAAAAGGTTTCAATCGCCCACACGCTCTATGCACAAGGCATTAACTTTATTGAAGGCTTCCTGCCCTTTCACAAAAAGGCTCAACAGATGCAACTCAAAATGGCGATTGCCACCAATGGAACCGCCGACTTTGTTGCCGTTACTGATAAGGTACTAAACTTATCAAGATTGTTTGGCAAACATCTTTATAATATGGCTCATGTCAGCAGAGCAAAACCTGCACCAGATGTTTTTCTTTATGCTGCAAGGCAATTAGCGGTTGACCCAGAACAGTGTATTGCTATAGAAGATTCTGCACATGGCATTCATGCAGCAAAGGAGGCTGGTATGTTTTGTGTTGGTATCAATACCAGCAAGACTCCTGAAAAGCTTCAGGAAGCTCATGTGATTGTTAATGAGTATCATGAGATTGGATTAGAGGGGATCCTCTCCAGATAGGGTTATTGTTCTTTTGCGCCCTTGCAGGGTGTGCCTAAAGTGAAGCTTTATCTCTCTTTTTTATTTGTTTCCTTTTTAATCAAAGTTAAATTACTTTTTCTCTAAGGGGCTTTGTCCCTCCTTTTTATTTGTTTCCTTTTTTTCTTAAATCAATTTAGCTTCCATTAAGTATTTTGCTTGTCCATCCAGGCTACGCGCAAGGCTTCGCCGGACAAGAAACCTTAACAATCAAAAAGACACCAGCATGCTGCTGGACTGCTTTCTCGCTCGTTATACTGACCTGCCCGGCGTAGCTTGCCGAGCTTGAATGCCCGGACAAGCGTAGACTGGCCACACGCTCTTTAATCAGTCTTCGCTAAAGCTTCTTCTGATAAGAGCTTTGGGTCAGGGACGAGCTACCGGTCTTATACATATATCACCAATGTAATTAGTAAGCTTATTGTACTTGCCAGCAGAACCCAAATTCGCTGGGCTCTGGAACCTCTTCACTGTTATCAATGTAAAGTTCAAAAGCTACACCCATTGCATCTTTAATGAAATCCATGGCTTCTTGTAATGTAGGAGCATCAGTGCTTATTCCTGGAAGCTCATTGACATGAACAATATATATTGTTTCTCCATCTTCGCGAAATGTCTCGATGGTATACGTCCATGGTAAACTTAAGTAATAGCTTATATCTTTTTTTACTTTATTTTTCATATCCATGATCCATTAAAGTTTTTTGAAATATCTTAACCTTAAAGCCAAGCTTTAACAATACCTTTTTAAAAAAATTAGAGTTCCGGCCTGTCAGCTCGAAGCTTGCCAAGCCGGAAGGCCCGGATAAGCGTAGACTGATAGCTCGTCCCTGACCCAAAGCTCTTATCTGCGCAGCAGATTAAAGAGCGTGTGGTCAGTATAACGAGCGAAAAAGCAATCCAATTGCAAGTTGGTGTCTTTTTGGTTAAGGGGTTTTGGACAAGCAAAATCCCTTAAAAAGTAATTTAACTTTGATTAAAAAAGAAACAAATAAGAAAGAGAGACACCCTACAAAAGCACAAAAAATATGAAAAATTTAAACATTACATTCACCACACACTACATGCTAAAATACAGCAACACACATATCAAAAGGTACCAAAAATGCTCCTATTATTCCTAATAATACCAACACTCAGTATTTTTGCCTTCATCTTTGGCAAAGCCTATCTGACTGCACATAACCTCAATAAAGCGCACATCAAAAACGCAGGTCCATTAACACCAGCAAATACCATCATTCTTTTTGATCTACATGGAGTTGTATTTAAACATGATTACAAAAAGATGCTTGCAACCTTTTGGCGCAGTCCACAAAAATGGGTTTTTATAAGGGATATGTTCAATCCATGTCTCATCTGGGATATGCTCAAGCTGCTCTATCGCCGCCCCATTCCTGAATCGTTCTTTATGCACCTAGCACATGATTATGAGAAGGTGAAGGATGTGTTGCCCCTACTCATTGGCATTGCCAACTGCCAAAAGGTCAATTGGCCTGTAGTTACCTTAATGAAGCAATTAAAAAAGCAGGGCTATGAACTAGCCCTGCTTTCAAATATTGGTCAGCGTATCTACCTAGATCTTGAACCAAAACACCGTGAACTGTTTCATCTATTTGATCACATTATGGTTGCCACACCAGAAACAGACTATATCAGCAAACCTAATCCAAAAATATATGAACGATTTATGAATGAAGTCAATCATCACAACAAGCATGTGGTCATGATTGACGATAAACAAAAGAACCTCTGTGGTGGCCTCCCATTTGGCATAATTGGCATATTATTCACCAGTACACCAGAACTTTTAAAGAAGCTCACCACATTCGGTATTCAGATTTGTAGCACTAAAGATCTATAGAGTGCTTAATTCAAAGAAGAAGGTTTTTCTTGTTTGAAAAGATCTTCTGGCCTAATACCAACACCCGATGCCAATTCTTCTTTGCTGATAAGAACCTCCCGGCCGATACGAACATCAGCATCTGGATATTTTCCCATAATCTCTTCCAATAGATTCTTTGCATTTTTATCAGCCGGCCTATGCCGCAAAACTTCAACCATAAAGGCTAATCCCCCAGCTTTTACGCAATTTTCTAACTGTTTTTCACCTTTAGAATCCGTTTCCTTCAGCGCTAAAGCGATAGCCATAAATTTATTTGTTATATCCTCAGGAACCCGCTCTTTTCGATTCTCGTCATCATCATCAGCCCCAATAAAATATTTAAAAAAGTTTGTTTTTTTTCGAGTCCAAGAAAGCGCATAACTGGCTGAGTGCATCGCCTTATCGGTACCTTTTACTCCCCAACCTTCTGGCTTTAAAAACAGAGTTTCATTATCCAAATCAGTAAAGAATAGATGCCGCTTCTGGCCATTCTCAGGAGAAACCTTACTCCAACAGAAAGGATTTGACCAAGCAAAATCGCCCACAAGATCAATTCCTTGCATTTTAGTTACCTTTTTGCTAAACGGGCCAATCCCCTGAATAACAACTGAGTCAGGACGCTCTTTTTGGAATTTTTCTACTAAATGGGATGTAGTACGCTCATGCGTGCCATCATAGCCCATCAAAAAGTTATAAATATAACGATCTGTGTCCTCTATCATAAAGGCTCCTTCAACAAAGCCCTGATCTTTACTAACGGCAATAGCACAAAGATACTCAAGAAGAGTGACAATTTCTTGCAAATAATTGCCCCTCTCTGGATTTTTCTTTAAAAGATCAATATAGTTCTGACGATGTGCAGGATTTTTATCACTTATATTTGCATAAATACATTTACCATCATTTTGTATCTTTGTAAGATCCTCTATGCTAGCAAATGCCATCGATTTACCGAAACTCGTTAGCAAATCAGAATTCCCCTGTTCTTCTTCTTCTTCTTCTTCTTCTTTTTCTTTATTACCAGACTCACTCAAACCTAGCGCTAAGGCTACCTCTTGTGGCGTTGGCGAAGCTACTGGCATTGGAGACGGCGTCATATCGCTGTTCATAGCGTTTGCAAGCTCTTTATCAACCCGCAGGCTAGCCTTTTCAGTTACTTTCTGCTCTGCTAGTTGACCCTGTAGTTCTTTAAATTGATTCTGTAGATCTTCATTGGCTTTATTTGTCTCGTTTAACAAAGCCCTCATTTCTTCATTCTCTTCTTTCACAGATGACATAGCATATTTTGCCGCTCTTTCCCAAGCCTCTTCTTTTGTAGCCATGCTTTTATCAAAACCAGCGCTCAAACGGAAAATCTCTTCTCTATGCCTTTCTCCAATTCGCTCCATTTCTTCGTCTAATCTTGTATCCCTCTTCCTCCTTAAACCCTGATTGGCTTCATTCTTGTCCTTTAATGACGTACGCATATCTGCCATACGACTCTCCAAGCCAACCATCTCTTCAGCGTGCTTCTCTCCTTGATCTTTATGAAAATCTTTCAGCAGTTCAATCTCATTTTCATGCCTATTTTTTTCATCTTTGATCTCACTTGCATGTTCCCCTGTTGCTTTTTCAAGCGCAGAATTCATATAGCCAATATCATTTGCATAAGTTTGTTTTAACTCGCCTAGTTCGACTTGTGCGTTTTCCAAGACTTCTTCTGTTTTATCATTTCCGACTACTAAAGCACTAAATTCATTATTTAAGTCGGTCAATGCCTTCTCTGTATTTTCATGGGCACTCCGCTCAAATGCATTCGCTCTTTGAAGCTCTGCAGCTACTTGGCCCTGGCCCTGACCATTTCCTTCAGCATGATTTTGATTTTGCGGTAGATCCTGCCCACGCCTACTTAAAAAAGTAGCAACAGCAGCTGTTATTCCAGCTGTAACCCCTAGAACGGCTAATGGGCTTTTTTCCCACTGTTTTTCAACGGCCCTTTTGGCTCGTGTGGCAACATTAGTAGCCCAATTATAACCATCCCTTACAAAGGTAGGAGTAAACTGATCAGCCCCATATGAAACAGTATCTGTAACAGTCTTTGTAACAGATGACCATGCAGATGTGGCAGTATCCCACCATCCTGCATGTGCAGGCATAGCCATACCAAGCATACTGAAAACTAAAATATACTTCTTGAACCTAGATAAAGACATAATATTTTTAAAAACCATGATAATAAAACCTCCAAAAAATTAAATTTGAACTACTAGTCACTATTTAAACACTAAAAATACAATTATACCCTGAATTATACCCTGATAGGCAAAGCCATATCATAATAGATAACTCTAAATATACCAACCTATTTTAAATTGTCAATAGGAAATTTATAACAGAAAAACCCTCAATAAAGTGACAAATCCTGGCAACAGAGTAAAAGTCCAAAAATCAGGTTTTTAAGGTATAGTTACGGTGATTTAGGTACTTTATTCGCCGTCGCTAAAAACTACGGGGTTTAGCCCGTAGATGAAAGCGACAAGAACCACGCCGAAGCCTGATAGATGGCGAAGGCGGGTTAAGCTTTGGCGGAATTTCGCGTGATACGGCGGCTTTTAAGCCGCCGAGCGCTTCATATATGAAAATACTACCATGAATCAGAAAGAAAGAAAACAGCTTATTGCCTTATGGCTAAGCATATTGGATCACTCTATAGCATATATCGCTTGCTCAACCTGTTTTTGTGACATACACAAGGCATTATACAACTGTTCAATGAGTGACTTTCTATCCAGGAATCCTTTGACCGCGCCTATCTTATTTTCGCTCATAAGTACATAACCCTTTAAAGCCTTTAACTGAGCCCTATCGCTTAGCTGTATAGACACCTCATTAAGATGATCTGCATACGCTTTGAGCAGATCTGGCAACTTCTTTGCCCGAAGATGCTCTGCATGCGCTTTGAGCAAATCTAGAAACCTCTTTTTCTGAAGAGGCTTTGGATACGTTTTGAGCAGATCCAGCAACTTCTTTGCCTGTACTTCTTCCAGGAGACTCGCCTTTACGATGATTTTATCTTCGCTAAATAGCTCTATACGATGCACCAAATACTCTATGTATGCTTTCATTATATAGCTGGCACGATCTTGACCATGTCGGTCTTTAGCAAACTCTTGGATACCCTTACAAAAAGGATTGCCTGCGCATATGTTAATGTGCGAACTATATTTTAACTGATTTAAGACTTCTTTCACAAGCACACGAACCCCAACACCTTTCACGACATTTCTATAATCACATGAAAGGCACAAATCTTGCTTACTATTAATATAAGTTAGCTGATCCTCAGAAACTATAGAAGTATATAGTTTCTGCTCATAGCAGTAGTCACATAGTTTCATGGAGCCATCTTTTTTGACTTGTTGTTGATAATCTATCTGAATCTTACCACATACGATTAGGCGATCTTTACCAGCCTTGCACCATGCACAGCAACCATCGCCAGGCTGCACTTGCTGCACTGATCGATCAAAAATTTTCAATGAGTCAACTGTTGCGGTAAACACGGCTAGTTCAATAAGCTGATCCCATCGGTCGGTAAACGCATTAAGATCTGGGCCACAACATCCCTTGATCTCCTCTTTTTGTTGATGAAGAGCTTTGTGATTTTTTTCTGCTTGTGGCTGGCCGAGTTGATGCAATAATCCCACAATTTTGCATGATGCACTTGGGTCACTCGCATATAATGCACTTACAGATATAAGTAATGCACACGCTGTTTGTCGATAGAAGGGTTGGTTCATTTTTATTCCTATATGGTTTAAGTATACTCATTTGTATAGATAGCGTTTTGCAGATAGTAACTTACAAAATATTGCCTACTCAATTGAACATATTAACCAAAAGGATTCCATGAGCATTACTATGTTCCTCATTATTATTACCTTTTTAATCATTGCTTATTCAGGTTTCAGTCTTTTGCTTGGTCGTTCAGTTAAAACCACAAACGATTATTTCCTTGCCGACCGTAATCTGGGCCTGTTTCCCGTCACCTTTACCCTCATCGCCACGCAACTGGGGGGTGGCATGCTATTGGGCACCTCACAAGAGGCCTATCAGTTCGGCCTATTTGGCATAGTTTATACATTCAGTATGATTATCGGCTTTTTACTGCTTTCAGCTGGTATTGCAGGCCGGCTACAATCACTTAATATTGCAACCACGGCGCAACTATTTGAAACAGTCTACCGGGCACCGCTCCTTAAGAAGGTTGCTTCTGCTCTTTCAGTACTGACACTAAGTGGCATCTTAGTCAGTCAAATTATTGGCGCACGTGCATTGCTCTGCGGTGTGGGCATCACCAATGCTCCTTTGTTTATTGCCTTCTGGTTATTTATCATTATGTATACCATGATTGGTGGGCTCAAAACGATTGTCTGGATAGATTCTATGCAAGTTCTTTATATTTTCTTTATATTTAGCGCTCTGTTTATCTGGTGCATCATGCAAGAACCCAATACGCTCTTTTCATTCGCACAGTTGCGCACTATTCAACAAACATTTATCACCGCTGATTTTAACTACCGCATGCTGCTGCCCACCTTGATCATGCCTGCACTCTTTACTTTAATTGAACAGGATTTGGCACAACGCTTTTTTGCAGCACGAACCAAAAAGATTGCTGTGGTTGCTGCACTGTGCGCTGGGGTATTACTCCTTTTGTTTGCCTGCATTCCTGTCTATTTTGGCATGAAGGCTCGATTGCTTGGGCTACCAGTTGCTGCAAACGCTAGCCCTCTGCTGCCAGTCATCGGTTATTTCACTAATGAACTCATCGTAGCTTTTGCTGTAGCAGGAATATTAGCAGCTATTACGAGCACTGCAGATTCACTGCTCTGCGCAATTAGTTCAAACATCGTGCAAGACTTCAGCTTTAGCTTTCTTGGTGCTATCAATAAGTTGTGGCTTTCAAAAGTGATTACATTGCTTGTTGGCACCATCTGTCTGATCGCTTCCTATTATGTTTCCCCTTCAATCATCGGTCTTATTATTAGCAGCTATTCTCTATCGGTTGTCTGCTTGTTGGTGCCACTGCTGGCTGCCTATTATAATAAAAGGCTCCCCAAACAGGCTGCTGTTGCAAGTATTTTTTGTGGGCTATTTGGCCTTCTGTTCTTTTGGCATATTGAGAGCTCTATACCAGCAGAACTACTAGCGATCGGATGTTCATTTGTTGGTTTTATGGTTGGCAAGCAGATTAGTTAACACGTTCTCTGTATTGGTCACACACTTTTTTTACTTGATTGAATGCTTCATCAAGGCTATCTGTCACCATAAAAAAATCTAAATAAGAGCCTGGTGCATAACCCTCTTTAACAGCTTTATCTTTTATCCAGGCTACCAATGGTTGCCAATAATCAGTGCCTATTAATATGAGCGGTATAGGAGGTATGCGTTTATGTTTTTTAAAGTTAAGTACTTCAAACAGTTCATCAGCGGTACCTATGCCCCCTGGAAATACCACAATACCCAAAGAGTAACGAATCATCAACCATTTGCGAATGAAAAAATAGTTCACCCACAAAAGAGGACTGCACCTATTTTTATACTGATCATCAACTCCACGAACTGCAATACCCAAGGTGTTCAGTTTTTTTTCTCCTACTGGCTTTCCATCTTTTGCTCCGCAGTTTGCTGCTTGCATGATGCCAGGCCCACCTCCGGAGATAACTGAAATATGATCTTGTGCATACCGTTTTGAAAGTTCATATGCCTGCTTATAATAAAGAGAGCCCTCGCTCCCTTCTCGCCCTCCAAAAATAGTAACAATCGGCATACGGACCTTCGAAAGTTTACATGCACCTTTCATCATCTGAAAGCCAAGTTTGATTGCGCTATAAAAAAGATATAAGCCGTGCCTGAAGCAGGAAATTTTCATCTATCATCCTTTTTTTGCTCTGGTTTTAATGCCGGACATTCCCTGTCACAAAAGTTTTTGATAATACGAAACACCTCCTTCAGGTCATCAGTCACTACAAAGAGACTTAAATCATCTTGATCGATGAGTTGATGCTTAAATGCTTCTCCTTTTAACCAAGCCATTAAGGGCGTCCAATATTCAATACCAATAAGAACTATGGGGACACGCGGTAATTTTTTTGTTTGAATTAAGGTGAGTACTTCTGCAAGCTCATCGAGCGTCCCAAACCCTCCAGGGAAAATAATAAATGCACTTGAATAACGGGTCATGAGCCATTTGCGTGCAAAGAAGTAGTCAAGCTGAAAATGATCTTGCACACAAGGGTTTTGCCCTTCTCCCAGATCCTTTACCGTTATGCCAATTGCACGTCCCTTAGCTCCTTTACTACCAACTGCACCGCAACTTGCTGCTTCCATAATGCCGGTGCCACCACCAGTTACCACAGAGATATGGGCTGCTGTTAATATCCCTGCAATCTTATGCGCCTGCTCTGCATAGGCATCTTTGAGTAATATACGTGATCCACCAAAAATAGAGACCAGCGGTTGCGGGAGTTTTGATAAGCGCCAAAATCCATACACAATTTGATATGAAACACGCATCAATTTAAAACCTAATGACATACAAAGCCATGGACGATGCCGCATGCACACTCCTTTAACCTATGATTTTATGATGATTGCCAAAAAGCATACCCCAACATGATAGGTAATTGCGAGCATTTATTACACCAACTATATTTTAAACTTTTCGACAAGATACAATCGAACTATACCCTAAAAACTTGCAAAAAAAAGCTATTCTTTTATCATTAAGGAGATAAAAAAACGCATTTAGATTAAGGAGATATAGATGAAACGACATTTGTGGTACACATGCATTCTGCTGAGCACACTCAATGGCTGCATGGGAATTGAAAAAGAACATAAAGACGAAGGACCCAAATCAGTGAAACTTGATTCAGGATTACAATATACTATTCTAGAAGAAGCGCCAGAAAATACTCCCGTTGCACAAAAAGGTGACTACGTTACCGTACACTATACTGGCTGGCTTGATGAAAATGGTCAATGTGGCAAAAAGTTTGATAGCAGTGTTGATAGAGGGCAACCCTTTCAATTCACACTTGGTGGGGGAGAAGTTATACGAGGTTGGGATGAAGGAGTTGCTGGCATGAAGGTCGGCGAGAAAAGACGCCTTGTCATACCATCAGATCTTGGTTATGGTGCTCGAGGAGCAGGTGCCCTTATTCCTGCAAATGCTACTCTCATTTTTGATGTTGAACTACTTGCTGTTTGATGTTAAAAAACTCTATGTTAAAAGAAAAATCAGGTAATTATCGGTATTAATAGTACACTTTATCCCTATTAGTACCGCTTTTTCACGACAAAGTCATTCCTATTTGAATTTTTTTTGTTTTTTGTATATACTTAAACTAACTGGTAGTGTCTCACATTGCACACAAATGGTATAAAATAGAAGGTTATTAGGGGATATATTGTGAATCAGACAAGATATACACAATTACTTTTTTTCGCTTTATTCCTTTTCGCTTTAAGCTCTGATAAGATCAATGCACAACCACCTAAAAAGGTGCGTCTAACGGTCTTTGTTCATGGCATTATGAGCATTAAGCCTCATCTTTCTTTTGCCAATTTTTTACGCTTTTTATCTGATAACGTTGAAGATACCGTCTATTCTGAAACCGTGCGTTATATGCGCCAAGACGATTTTTTTTATAAAAACCAACCAATGCAAGAGCTCGGCTTTCATAAGATCGATACTGAGCGTATACAAAAGGGATACGCATCTGGCCTGACCGGACGTCTTTTGAATGAGGTTGAAAGGCTTACTGATCCATGCAATACCTATGAAAACCATTATTACAACTTTGGTTGGTATGGTCTTTTAAGCGCACGTATTCGATATTTTGAAGCTATACCATTATATAAGGCTCTTACCAAAGAGGTTGAGCAATTTCGCTCACAAGGCATAGAACCTGAAATACGACTTATTGGCTATAGCCATGGGGGCAACTTATGCCTTAATCTAGGAGCTGTACGTCAAAATGAAGAGGTGGATCCAAATTTAACTATCACTGAACTGGTACTCTTGGGTGTCCCCATTCAGTGTGAAACAGACTTCTTAATTAATGATCCGATCTTTCAACGTATATATCAGGTCTATTCACGAGGTGACCGCATACAGAAGCTCGATTTCTTTTCTACCAAACGTTTCTTTTCTCGCCGTTTATTTAAATCACGTAAATATTTCAACATTCCTGATAAACTTACACAAATCCAGTTGAGAATGACTCGTGGCGTACGTGGCAAAAACCGCACAACTTTACCTTGTTGCAACATACATGACATCCCAACAATCTCAGGCAAGTCAAAACGATTTAGAGATGCTTCTCCTGGGCATATTGAGCTGTGGTTCTTTGGTTGGACACCAGCAAATTACAGACCTGATTTAGTAATAGCACCATTACCACTCTTGGTATTCTTGCCACTCATCCTGGATCAAACAGAAGCCACCTTATGCCGTGCACAAGCATCAAATCCAAATAAACCGATTATTATCGACATCAGACCTGAGTATGAACATATAATCATTAAAAATCAAAAATCATGGAAGGATGTAACCATTACTGAATTTTTTGATATACAGACTATGAAGCAACTTAAAAAAATGGCTGAGCCATATGTGCCAGATGCCTATACAATTGAGGACTATCAATATCATATTGAAAAGGCACTTGATCAAGCAAAAACCGATTATGATAAAGACCATTATCGTCATAAAGGTCGTCACCGCCGTCGACGTAAAAAAGATCACAAAGCACATCGAAGAACACCATTTATGAAAGCAACTCTTATTTCATAAGATAAGGTCACACCTTATCCCAAATCTCCAACAATTCCTGCATGTTCAGTTCCTGTGCTCGCTTTGCCAATAATACATCTGACAAACTGCTTACTTCATAATGAGCTTGCGCTAAGTTATTACGTAACGTTCGCCTTGGTTGTTTGAAGCACATTTTTATGAACTTCCAAAAGCCCTCTTCGTCTGGAATTAATGCAACATCTGCTTTCGGTTTAAAATAAAGCAAACGAGAATGCACTTTCGGTGGTGGATAAAAGGCTGTTGGAAGAATTTTATCGAGTAGTTTCCAATGAAAGTAATGTTGAAAGAATAATGATGGGTAGCCATAGCCACGCCCCTTAATTTTGAGAATCTTTTGTGCAACCTCTTCTTGCATCATCACCACACCCTCTTTTAATAATGCACGATGTTTTTGCAAGAGATATAATATAGGAAAGGTCACCTGATAGGGCAAATTAGCAAGCACCGTCCACGGTGCATACGGTTTTAATCTATTAAAATCAATATCAAGAAAATTTTCTTGAATGACCTTCAAGCGATCATCTTTGAATGTTTCAATTATATAGTCTGCCCAATCAGAATCGATCTCAAAAGCCCAAAGACGAGCAATAGGTTGAGCAAGAATAGCTTGTGTTAGAAAACCATCACCTGGCCCTATCTCAAACACGTTGGCATCTTTAATATCAACCGCTTCTATCATATGATTAACCACTGCCTGATCGCGCAAAAAATGCTGCCCATACTTTTTCTTCAAAAAAATATCATGCGCTTTGCCATGGAACTTCATAGAATGCTCTTACCTATTGTAATAAACTCAAAATCATCTCTTTGACTCCATCAGCACTACGGGAAAGGCGAGATGGTTGATCACTGTTCTCTTTTGCCTCTTCTTTTCCATCTTGCGTTTGCCATAATGCAAAAGCATCCAATTCCTCTAGCGATTTTTTCAAACGAATATGATAATCTTCAGGAACCAACTGTATCCGTTCAATAGTTGCAGAAGATAGTTTCAAGAGAATATTTCGTTCACAGATAGTTAGCTTATCATCATCACTTAATTCAATAAACTCACAGTCTGGTGCATAATCAAGACCCCCACCTGATTTCACACCAACTTTAAACGAAGTATCTTTGCTGCGATCAAATATCAGCTTGCCATGCGGAGTAATCTCACAAATGAACAATGCAGAAGCAATCTTCTGTACTCCTGCTGTATCTTCAACAGAAGGATATAGACCGTAAAACTGTGCTTGATCACATGCCAAGTTCATCGATCTACAATGATCACTTGCTGCATGGGCATATAATGAAATCAACACCAATATAGACATCATTCTTTTCAACATAAGCACCCCTTTGTTATTTACAAACATGATTTACAAACATGGCTATGGTTATGTTAACAAAAAAATTACTATATATCAAAAAAAAGGGCTCTTTCAGAGTACAGGCTACCAAACTTGCGAATCTTTGATTTTTTTGTACCCTTTCCAGGGGTATACCAATCATTGGGTGCTGCTTTTATAGGGGTTTTTTGTTTGGTTGGATGGATAGCATACACCTATAAAACTGAGTCAATCTTGTCCTTATTTACCAAAAAAAATCCTATTTTTGATAAAATAACCTGAAAAACAACCTAGAGGAGCCCTTTATTTAAAAAAAGCCTTACTTTTCCCCCCTCCTGTATATTACTATTAGTAATAATGTCAAATGTTTTACCTAATGTGAACAAAAAGGAGTCATAATGAACAAAATCGCTTTAACATTAACATTCTTGGCCTTAACACCAGTTATGGCCTACAGCGCAGCAAATGGACCTTATGAGCAGGCGCCCCAAACAGAGGAAATCCGGGATATGGATTGCCAAATCTGTTTGCTGCCCGATCTTGCGGACAAGACAGTAGATAAAGTAGTAACACCTTGTGGGCACTACTTCCATCAAGAATGCCTCGATAGATGGCTGAAAGATCAAACTACATGTCCAGTGTGTAAGAGAGTCTTAAGAGCAGGAGAAGCTGCTGCCTATTATCCAGACCAAGAAGAAGAAGCACAAGCCGCTCTTCAACTTCAACAGGAACAGCTCCAACAAGCTGGAGCCCATGGGGGACAGCCGGATGTTCATCTAGCCGAATATCATGGAGCCCAAGACTTTGGAGAGCAAGCACCCGCTGCGGGTGATAAGCCCATGGTAGGCGACGCCGCGGTACATCGCTTTATCGAACTCTTATTTAATACTCCAGGAAGAGAGCCCGATGCTCAAGCGTTGATCGATGCTTTAGGAGGACAAGGAGCCGCCCCGGGCGTACGCAACCCCGAGGTAGATCGTCTTGTCGAGAACTTAATTGGTGCCGGAAGACTTGACTATGCTATGGAGGTGATCGAAGCTGTAGGAAATTAACTTATTCTGATCACAAAAAAAAAGCGATCTGCGCAGTAAGAAAGCTGCGCAGATCGCCGTAAAAATCTTTACCAAAAAAGCTCATGTAATTGCATTATTTCATTAAAGCATCTCTGAAGGTATCAAGCTCCTCAAGTACTTTTCCTGCGCCTTTGACTACACAGAGTAATGGATCATTTGCTACCTCCACCGGCAAACCTGTCTCTTTGGAGACTAATGTTGCAAGACCTCGCAATAGCGAACCACCACCAGCCATGACAATTCCTTTGTCAACCAGATCAGCTGAAAGTTCAGGTGGTGTATTTTCTAATGCTACACGCACCACTTCAATAATATTAGCAATCGTTTCCAACAGTGCTTCATTAACTTCAGCTGCGGTTAAGGTAATCGTTTTTGGTACACCGGTCACCAAGTCACGTCCTTTAACATCCATCTGCTCCTTTTGTGAATCCTTTGGCAAGAGTGCTGAACCGATAAGGATTTTGACCTGCTCTGCCGTGCGTTCACCAATGAGCAGGTTATATTTACGTTTGACATACTGCACAATAGATCGATCCATCTCATCACCACCAACGCGTATTGAGCGGCAAAAGACCACATCCTTGAGTGTGATAACGGCAACTTCAGTGGTGCCCCCACCAATATCAAGAATCATGCTGCCACATGGTTCTTGAATCGGTAGCCCAGCTCCAACTGCTGCCGCCATCGGTTCAGTGATAGTATAGACTTCTCGTGCACCTGCCTGTTTGGCTGAATCTTCAACGGCACGCCGCTCAACTTGAGTAATACCAGATGGCACCCCAATGATCATACGTGGTTGCACTAACGTTCGCCGATCGTTATGAACAGTGCGAATGAAATAACGCAACATACTTTCAGCAAGTTTAAAATCTGCAATTACTCCATCGCGCAATGGACGGCTTGCTATAATGCTTTCTGGTGTTTTGCCAAGCATCTCTTTTGCTGCTTTACCCGCAGCAAGCACTTGATAGGTATCTGCTCTAACCGCAACGACTGAAGGTTCGTTGAGCACTATGCCCTTATTGCGGACATAAATCACGGTATTTGCAGTGCCAAGATCGATCGCTAGATCATTTGAAAATATTTGAAACAGTTTTGTTGCAGGAAAAAAGGCTCTTTTTTTTTGTGCTTTATCTTTCATTTACTCATCCCTATGCATTTACTCATCCTTATGCATCTTTTAAATGCATTTTTTAAAAACTCAACTCAACACCAAGCATAATTTTGTTTGTCTTGACGGTATTTTCTGTTACCAACATGTTTGATGGCACATCCCACGCAAAGAATACAATCGGTTCGAAACCGCGACACACTTTTGTTTTTCCAAAGTCATAAAATACATTCAAGGTAATATAGTCAGAACCCCAACTGGTTAACTCCTCTAAGTTACAGATGTTAATACAGTCACACTTTGGACTGCATAATACATCCCAACTATCCTTCCAATGTCTACGTATTGTCAAGAGTATGCGTGCACCTAAACCCTTATGCAGATTTTCAAAATCTGCCCAACCCATGAAGACAAAGGTTACACCCGGATTAACATCAACCTCAGCAATTAATGGTGCAAACTGAATCGGCTCACAATGCAATGGCACTCGTTCTAATTTGGTACGACTAAATCGTTTGCTTACACGTCCAAAAAGACCAACCTTCCAATCTTCCTTCAATTCAAACTCACCCTGTCCTGCAACATACACCCCCCAAAAACCATCTCCACCAAATGGTATGCTGGTCGGTTCGAAAATATCTCGCGATTGACCAACAGGAAATAGTCCACCAATACTTGCCTGCGCCCGAATGGATCTAAACTTGAATTTATATTGCCAGTCACGTTCCCACATAAAATAGGCATCCAAATCACCCAAACCTGTTTGAGAAGCGTGATCTCCCGTTTCAAGATCAGCAAGTAGGTTCATCTCCCGTCGCGTACGATCCAACAACAATCTTTCTGATTGAGAGATATTTGAGATGCCTGACTCAGTAAGATTCAAAAAGAACTCTGATGTGGTATTTGCACGCATAAAGTACCAATAAAAACCAGCATAATAATCTGAAATAATCTGCTTGCGCAAGGTAAATTCAAAACCTTGTATCAATAACTTACCATCAGAGCGCCACAAAATCTTTGTATCTTGATAGCGTGACGGTAACGGATTTTCACATCCAAGACTCACAAATGATTTTGCAACAGCTGATTGATTATACACACCAGTTAATTCTGGAATACCGATTTCACGATCCATCGGACCAAATGCTTGACTCGCTGTAGCAAAAAAGACATCAAATGAACTGTGTGAATTTCGATCGGGCACAATGATATATGGCCGTTGTAAAAAAGGCACAAAACGATTGTCAAAAATGGTAGCCTGTACACCCGTAAACAGACTCATAATCACGATAAAAAAACACACTGCTGTACGTAACATAGTTTAACTTCCTGTGACTTATCCATCTTCGCTTATCCCGCCGACGCCGAAGGCTATGGCGGGCAAGCTTCGACGGACAGGCTCTTCTTTTTCAATACACTCTACCACGCCCTACGAGCTTCCTACTTCACCTATCAGCCTTTCTTTGATACGATTTTTCTTCGAAAAATCACTCAGAATGAGCGGAGTTTATCCTGAGTTTATCGAAAGGTCGGATAGGCGCCCCGTCTTCACTTTTTAATTTCAATATCAATTTACTTAATAGCCAATCCTTTAAAAAAATGGCTTCTACTACGCGTTGCTAAAGCAACTAGCTTCGAAGGACAGGCCTGCCATACCCTTCGACAAGCTCAGGGTAAACTCCGCTTGCTACCTGCTTGTCCGCCATAGCCTTCGGCGTCGGCGGAAAGGCCCGGATAAGCGAAGTATGGAGAGAGAGGGATTCGAACCCTCGATTCCACTTAACATGAAATAACCGCTTTCGAGGCGGCCGCATTCGACCACTCTGCCACCTCTCCACATACAGTTCATCTAATAATAACCGATTTTGGCTTTTTTCAAAGCACCTGAGCGCTTTTCACCCGGTCTAGTATATATGATTTTTAAAAAATTTCTGCTAAAGATAAGAGATGCTTAATTGCCACAACAATAACAACATGCTTTTCAATACGATAAATGACACGATAATCGCCAACACGCAACCTTCTATGCCCTTTTAAACTATAGCGTAAAGGTTTGCCATAACCGAGTGGATCTACCATAAGGCGCTCTTCAATAGCTGATTTTATTTTTCGCTTAACAGAAGTAGTAAGTGCCGGTATATCTTTTTTAACAACAATAGGTAAATACTCTAAGCGATACGCTTTATTTCCAGGCATCTTTGTGCTTTACATTCTTATATGATTTACTATCTCGGCGATCAGCCAAATTTGATAAGATCATGTCTTCACGCCTATCAAGCGCTTCTAAAATAAGCTCCTTTGCAAGGCTCGCAACAGACTTCTGTTCCTTTTTGGCTAACTTTGCAAGAACGCTTGCCATACTGATATCGAATGTAACATTTACCCTAGGTTTCTTTGTTGGCATAACTATCCTTCCTAAATAATAGATACAAGGTAAGTGTAACACTTTTGACGCACCAAAGTCAAGCGGTAAAATTAACCATAGACGCCCATACCAATTAATGCTAAAATGCAACATGCATTCTGAATATATATTATTAATACAGGATAAAAAAAGGGGAACCTGTATGCAAAAAAACAATATACAAGCCATCGTTTTGGCTGCAGGCAAATCAACACGCTTAAAAACTGGCCGCAACAAGTTAATCGAAAAGATATGTGGTCAACCTATGATTGTCTATACGACAAAGGTGCTCACAACACTGGATATTCAAACAACTGTTGTTATTGGCCATCAAAAAGAGCTCATTAAAAAATGCATCAATAAATATCATCATGAGCAAATTTCCTTTGTCATACAGGAAGATCAACAAGGGACAGCACATGCCATCAATTGCACGCGCGAACTATGGGATAAAGAGCATATTCTAATCATGAATGGTGATATGCCACTGGTTACGCCAGAGATTATTCAGGCACTCTATAAAAAACATATCGATTCAAACGCAACCTTAAGTTTTGTGATGGCACATCACACCGATCCAACTACCAGTTATGGCCGTGTTATGAAAACAGATAACAAGATAAAGATCGTTGAGGCCAAAGAGTTTACTGGCGATAGCTCTGATCACTGTTGCATTAATGCCGGTATCTATTTAGTTAAAAAAAGTTTTATTGAAGAACATCTGAACGCTATCGAACAAAATGAGGTCAGTCAGGAATTTCATATCACTGATTTAATCTCCAGAGCAAGCGATCATGAAAAAACGATTGCCACTGTGAGCGCTCCCTTTGATTATGTTCGTGGCATTAACAATCAACATGAACTTTGGGCAGCTGAACAGATTCAACGTTCCAACATCATTAAATACTGGATGGAGCATGGGGTCCGTTTTTCAGTTGCACATAATGTGCATATTGATCTTGATGTTGTTATTGGACCAGGAACTTATATTGGCTGTGGCGTACATCTACTCCATGGCACTAAAATTGGCTCCCATTGCAGAGTGCATGAATATGCAGCAGTTGAGAACGTCACCGTTGGAGATGACACCCATATCTATCCTTTTTCTGTCATCAAAAATTCGACCATTGGTCGCCATGCGCATGTTGGCCCATTTGCGCACATCCGCGAACAATCAGTCATTGCAGATAATGCCACTATTGGCAACTTTGTTGAGATAAAAAATAGCAAAATAGATAGCAACAGCAAAGCTAAACATCTTTCATATATTGGCGATGCACAAATTGGCAAACAGGTTAATATTGGAGCAGGAACTATAATCTGCAATTATGATGGCCAAAAAAAACATAAAACCATTATTAAAGATAATGTGTTTATTGGTAGTAATAACACGCTCATAGCGCCAGTTACCATCAATGAAGGAGCATTCACTGCTGGCGGCTCAACCATTACACAGGATGTTCCTGCACAAGCATTGGCTATAGCGCGAACTGATCAAATTAACAAACCAGATTATGCCAAAAAGCTGACCGATCTTGATCAATCTGACGAGGATGAAGAAAGCACAGTATGTCATCTTAAACAAAAAGAACCTCCCAAAGAAGCAAAGTTTGTTGGCGCAACACGTACCACCAATGACACTTTAATAGAACATGATTCTCGATGATACGCTTTATACACACAGCTGATATTCACTTTGGCGTAGAAAATTATGGAAAAATAGACAGCACAACCGGTATTCATACACGACTGTTAGATTTTGAACGTGCACTTAATTTTTGTATAGATACTGCTATTAAAGAGCAGGTTGATTTTTTTTTGTTTGCCGGGGATGCTTATAAAACAGCACATCCAAGCCCAACACAACAGCGACTCTTAACAGGTTGCTTTTTACGCTTGCATGAAGCACAAATTCCCATTGTGATCGTGGTAGGCAATCATGATAATCCACTCAGCTTTGGCAAAGTGCATTGCCTTGATATCTTTAGCCAATTTCCAGTGGAAGGTTTTCATATTATCGCCAAACCCACCTCATTTAGATTGCAAACCAAACAGGGGCCCGTTCAGATTGTTGGTATTCCTTGGCCTACCCGAAACACTATCTCTGTCTCAAAAAAGCATGCACTAAAATCTGCAACGCAATTGACTGAATATATCTCACAAGCAGTAAGCAAGCTTATAGTGAATTTTGCACAAGAGCTTGACCCAACTATCCCAGCAATATTCACTGGCCATTTAACGGTCAGCTCTGGAATCTTTTCTGGATCTGAAAAGCGGGCTATCTATGGCACCGATCCAGTGCTATTACCCTCGCAACTTGCGATTGAACCATTTGATTATGTTGCGCTTGGGCACCTACATCGTTATCAAGATTTAAACCCTAAGGGATACCCATCAGTGGTCTATTCAGGTTCAGTTGAACGGGTTGACTTTGGTGAACGCAAAGAACAAAAAGGTTTTTGTTTAGTTACTATTGAAGAAAAAAACAGGACACACCATACATTCATTGAAACACCACAACGTCCATTTGTGCAGATTGAGGTTCACCTACAATCAGACACACCACAAACAGAACAACTCATACAAACTATAAAAAAACATAATCTTAAAGATGCGATCGTTAAGATTATCTATCACATTCCAGAAAATAAAAAGGATAAGGTTGATCTGAAAACAGTGCATCAAGCATGCTCAGCAGCATTGTTTGTTGTTGGCATTATTCCCATACGCGCTACAATCACAAGAGAACGACGCGCAGCCGTTAAGGTTGATATGGATATGGCAATGCTACTTAATCGGTATTTCAGCTGCAAACCTGAACTGTCTGACCGTAAGAAAGAGCTTATCCATAAAGCACTCGAGCTTGAAAATCAAATACATACTTCCCAAACCGATGTGTCATAATATATTGCTATGATTAATAATAAACAATTGTCGCTTTGTCATAAAGCTCCTGTTTATACTTATCAAGCAACTCTTGATATTTAGGACCTTTAAGCAAGGTTGCTATTTCATCATATCGTTCTTTTAGTGGCACTAAACACTCCGGCTTCTTGTCAATCAATTTGAATACCTCAAATCCATTTTGTACTTCAATGGGCCTGGAAACCTGTCCCATCTTCATATCATACATAAACTGTTTATCCTGTGCAATTTGATTATGCTTAAGCCAAAGTGGCTCTGACCATGCAATGCGCACATTTCCTTTGCCAGTGTTCACATAAGTATCAAGCCGTTTTTTAGTCTCCTGTTTTGGTTCCAAATCTGAAAACGGCACTATTGCACGAATGATACAATATTCCGCCTGTCTTATTTCAGGATGTTCACCATAGTAGTTTTCCACATCACGCTTACTAACGAACAACCCAGATCTCACTTTAAAATCAAACATCTGATTGATAGGAGACATTTTGCCTAGCTGTGCTTTTGCTTCTTGAAGTGTATACCCTGCTTGCCCAGCAATACGCTGCATATCGGATTCTGATAAATCATTCTTTTTTTTAACATCTTCCCAACTACGCATGAGATCCTCATCGCTTAGCGCAAACCCCACTCCTTTTGCATGCAAAAATACGAGATTTTCAAAAATATTGTCATCAAGCGTTTTAGGTTGCCCATCAAGCCCTGGGCGTATAGATTCCGAGTCGGTGATGAGAATGGTTTCATTCTCGGCATAGATCCTGACCTTGATACCATCAAGTGGATAGCGAGCAACTTTACAACGTACTAGCAATACAGATTCAACAAGCACTAATCCAATAAAAATATACTTCTTCATACATCCACCTCATATACAGAATAAAAAAAGGGAACCTGCAAAAACAGGTTCCCTTTGTAGTATATAGGTTTTTTTCAAAATGCGTACTGCTTTTAAACTGTACGTGTCGCTGGTTCTACCTGCTCCTGTTGGACTGCTTGGGCATGCTCATCTGGCACCTGATCAAAAGCGCCTTGGATTTGCTCTGGTGCTTTTGGACGTAACGGCTCATCATTTATCTCAACATCATACTGCTGTTTGTACTCATCAATCTTCTTTTCAAAGACTTCCATCTGCTTTTGCTTTTGGAGATACTCTTCAAGATTTGGCTTAACTGTATCAAATGCCACATAGGTTGGTTCAGTCTTGCTTTCTGCTTTGACTACCCACCATGAATCATTAATGTTGAATAGTTCCGTAGCTGGGAAGCGATTAAGGTTGACAATCTTCGCCTTCAATGCAGGATCCATCTGAACACTTTGCTGATTCACCAACTTGTAATCATGGTAGTCATTTGCATAACCAGCATCAGTTGCCACCTTTTCAAGACTATCTTTTGATTCTTTTACTTTTGCTAAGAATGCTTTGGCATCCTCTTGATTGCTGAATGATACCGCTTCAGACTTAACTCCACCTTGTGATTCCATTAAATCAGGAATCTTATCCTTATTTTCATCATAAAACTTTTTGATTTCAGATGCAGAAACTTCTACAGGATGGCGCTCAGTGAAATATTTGGTATTGAGCATACACTTGACCTGCTCAAGGGTCTTTTCTAACTCATTTTGATATTCCGGAGAGCGATCAATATCATTGCGACGAATATACTCATTCACAATCTCTTGGCTAACCATACCTTGGAAGAAGTTCAACTTGGCATCGGGCATAAATGGCAACACCTGTTTAAGGTTTGGGCTTTCTTCCAACAAACAATCAAACTTTTCACCTATATTCTTAAGAGTAAGAACTGGACGACCACCGATCTTCAAAAGTACCGGAGAACCATCATCAACTTGCTTATCAACTAAAGCAGCATCTCCTGTGCCAATGGAAGACTTATCCTTGGCTGTCTCTCCTGGCCAACAACCTGGCAAGAGTAGGATTGGTGTCAACAATAAACTCAAGCGTAGCTTCTTTGCATATTTCGCCATAATGTTCCTTTTATTTAAATTAGACCATATATTTGCTGTTTATATTACCAAAAAATGGGCATTTTACAATCTCTTATTACACTTATCATCCAAGAACTCTCTTATTTCACCAGACAATGAATCATGTAACTGGGCAAGGTAAGATTTTCGATCCTCTTCAAGGTGATATTCTCGAACCTCTTTTTGAAATCTTAGCTCTTCGTTACCCAAAAGTTTAACCGCACCTTCCAACTGATCTACACCAAATAAAGATAGCATCGATACAGCAGCACAGTTTGCTAAGCTTTCATAGAATGGTTCAACCCGTTCATCTTCCCCGATCTCTTGCGATGAAGTTTCTTCTAGTGATGGCTTTTGCAACTCTGCCAATCGATAGCATATGTACAATGCCTGTGCCACGCTGACTGAATCAACTATCTCTTTATAGTCTAGAATACTCCATATAATTACTGTTTCGTCTCTAGAACCTGATGCCAAGTGTAAACCATCTGGACCATAAGCCACACAACAAACCGAATCTTCATGACCTAAAAGGTCATATACGATCTTTTTATTTTTTACATTTATAAAATATATAGATGATGTATTGCCGCTATACAATGATGATAATACCCATGAGTGATCTGAACTATAATCTTCCCCTTTTCTCCAAAACTCAAAAGATTCACCATCAAAACAATCCTCATAATCAAAACAATCCTCCAGCTTCTGCTGGACACTCGCTAGGCTCCATATAATCATTGGCTTATTCGACCATCGATCTAACCTTAAATCAACCGGGTCATAAACTTTGAATACAAGTTCAGGAAAATATTCTTTATTCACACACCGTAACGGACGGCCACTTATTACATCCCATACAACAATGTCATAACCACCACCATTTACCACTAACCGTGAACTATTTGAGCTAAAAACCATTGACTTAGGCGCGCCTAATAAGTGAACACTATTATGACCTGTAAGTTTGTGTACCAACTCACCACTTGCCACGTCCCATATAATCACTGTAAAAGTCGACCCTGATGCTAATCGTGAACCATCTGGACTATAAACCACAGAATTAACTGGACCTTCATGACCTACAAGTCTATATTTTATGCATATATTTTTAAGATCGTATTGATAAGGTTTCAATATCCTTTCAGTCATCAAACGCTGCTGTGACATAGATAAATTATCAGCCTCATGCGCAATTACCTGCGGATCAGCTTTAAAGCACTGTTTGCACAGCTCACTCAAATCATCTACACAGGCACTTATCAAAGCATGAGCCTGTATATCCAAATAATCTGCCGCTTTCAATAGTTCAATAATGGCAGCACGTTTTTCACCACAATCATCTATCACATTTTGATATTTGGTATAGCTATTCAATAGCCCCTGCTCACTCTCATCATCAGCATTTTTAAGAATTTCAAGAATCCCATTAAATTGGATGTCTTCCACTTTTTCGGTACTTTTCAGAAAATCGTTATAATATTCAGATGGATTTGCTGCTTTGCTCCATTTCAATGCCGTGGCATAGTAGTTTGAGTGAATAGCTAATCTTCTTACAATATCATCCTCTTTTGGATCAGCTGCAACCACATATTGCATGCCCAGTAAACTCAAGACTCCAACTACTATCTTTATCTTCATATTCATATTCATATTCATTTTTTGTTCCTCCATATAGGTGATCCTATATTTGTTAACCTTTATCCAGCAGATTTTTGATATTTTCAGGCAATGAATCATGTAACTGAGCAAGGTAAGATTTTCGAGCTTCTTCTTTAAATTTTAGATCTTCATTACCCAAAAGTTTAACCGCACCTTCTAACTGATCTACACCAAATAAATTTAGCAGCGATACAGCAGCACTATTTCCCAATCTTGTTGAGAAAGATTCAGCTGAATTATTCTCATTGATTTCTTGCGATGAAGCTTCTTTTAAGAATGAAACTCGCAACCCTTCCAATCGATAACAAATGTATAATGCCTGTGGTATATTAACAGAATCAAAAGGGCTGTCTTCAGGGCAAACATTATTATGACCTGTAAGTTTGCGTATCAACTGACCACTTGCCATATCCCATATAACCACTGTACAAGCCGACCCCGATACTAACCCCGATACTAACAGTGAACCATCTGGGCCATAAGCCACAGAATTAACTGGACCTTCATGACCTGGAAGCATATTTTGTATGAATATATTTCTAAGATCATATCCATAATATTCCAACATTTTTCCAATCATCAAACGCTGCTGTCGCACATCTAAACTATCAGCCTCCCACTCAATTGCCTGCGCACCAACTAAAAACTGCTTTTTCCACTCCCCGATCAAATCATCTGCACAGGCACTTATCAAAGCATGAGCCTGTATATCCAAATAATCTGTCGCTTTCAATAGTTCAATAATGGCAGCACGTTTTTCACTACAATCATCTATCACATTTTGCCATTTGGTATAGCCATTCAATAACCCTTGCTCGCTATCATCTTTAGCATTTTTAAAAACTTCAAGAATACTATCAAATTGGATGTCTTCTATTTTTTCGGTACTTTTCAGAAAATCGTTATAATATTCAGCTGGGTTTGCTGCCTTGCTCAATTTCAATGCCGTGGCATAGTAGTTCGAGTGAATAGCTAATCTTCTTGCAATATCATCCTCTTTTGAATCTGCTGCAACCACATACTGCATGCCAAATAAGCTCAATACACCAGCTATTATCTTTATCTTCATATTCATTTTTTGTTCCTCCACATAAATGGCTTTATATTTATAATTTTTTACCCAAAAGCTCTTTTATCTTTTCAGGCAATGAATTATATAACTGGGCAAGGTAAGATTCTCGAGCTTCTTCTAGTTGCATTTCTTGAGTTATTTCCTTTTCCTTACTCAAAAGTTTAACTGCACCCTCCAACTGATTCATACCAAGAAAAGATAGCGTCAATGCAGCAGCATGATTTGATACTCTTGTAGAAAAAGATTCCGCCTGATAATCCTCCTTGATCTCTTGCGATGAAGCTTCTTCTAAAGATGAATTTCGCAACTCCGCCAATCGATGACAAATGTATAATGCCTGTGGTATATTAACTGAATAAACTATCTTTTCGAAACTAGAGATGCTCCATATGGTCACCGGATCACCATGAAATCCAACTGCTAATTGTGAATCGCCTGGATCTGGACTATAAGCCACGCAACAATCACCCATATACCCTTTATGGGAGAAAGATACAAGTCCATTAATCTGCTCACCACTTGCTGTATCCCATATAATTACACCATCATCAGTACATGCTGCTAATTGCAAACCATCTGGGCTATAAGCCACTGATTTAACCGCACCCTTATGACCTGCAAGTCTATGCACCAACTTGCCACTTGCCATATCCCATATGGCCACCGTTTCATCAAAATGGCCTGATGCTAACTGCAAGCAATTTGGACTAAAAGCTACTGAAAAAACAGCACCAGTACCATCATAATAACTCCCAAGCTCATAGACCTGCTCACCACTTTTCATATCCCATATAATTACTGGACCGTAAGACCCTAACGCTAACTGTGAGCTATCGGGACTAAAAATTCCCCCAGTAAGATCCCCCCTATAATTTGCAAGTCTATTTACCTGTTCGCCATTTGCTATATTCCATACAATCATGTTAGGATCTCTACCAGATGGCGCCATAGATCCTCGAGAAACTGCCGCTAACCATGAACCATCAGGACTGTGGATCACCGATCTAACTCTATTACCATTCTGGACTTCAAACCTATGCACTAACTTACCACTTACTACATCCCATATAGTCACAGCTCCATAAGAACTTAATGCTAACTGCGAACCGTCTTGACTATAAGCTATTGAATAAACACGAGCATCGCAATCAAACTCTTGCATCAACTTACCACTTGCTACATCCCATATTTTAATAATCGAGTGATTATCATCCATCATCACAAAACTTGGTCTATAAAGTGATGCCAAATACAAACCGTTTGGGCTATAAACTATTTTTCCCTTATCAAAACCCTCATAGCCTTCAAGTCTCTGCTTTTGACGTGGCCGCTCAAGCTCATTTCGATGTGACTGTAATATTTTTTCAATCATCAAACGCTGCTGCAGCACAGATAAACGATCAGCCTCCTGCACAATTGACTTTGGATCAATTGGAAACTGCTGTTGTAATGCAACAGCCAAATCATCAGCACAAGCATCTCTCAATGCCGATATACACAAAAAATCTGCTGAGTTCAATAGTTCAGTAATAACCATGCGTTTTTTATCATGAGCATCTATCACATTTGTACATTTGGTATAAGCTTCTAGCAAAGCCTGCTCACTATCATCTTGGGCATCATTTAGAACTATAGTGATACCATTAATCTGAACATCGATCTTTTTTAATGCTTCTATAAAACCTTTATAACATTCAACAGGATCCTTCGGCACCCAACAACCTGCCTTCATATCCCGATAGGTTTGCGAATGGAGCTCCAACCTTCTTGCAACCACCCCCACATCTATATCTGCTGCAACCACATACTGCATGCCCAGTAAACTCACAACTCCAACTACTACTTTGATCTTCACATTCATTTTTATTCCTCCACATAGATAGCTTTATATTTATGATTTTTTATCCAGCAGCTCTTTTATCTCAGGAGGCAATGAATCGCGTATCCTATTAAGCAGAGGTTTTTTCTGTTCAGACCAAGATGCAACAGCTTCTCCTGCCTGATTTATACCAAAGAATGATATCATTAATGCAACAGCAGCACGGTTTGCTAAGATTTCATAAAATGGTTCAACCCGTTCATCTTCCTTGATCTCTTGCGATGAAGCTTCTTCTAGTGACGGTTTTTGCAACTCTGCCAATCGATAGCATATGTACAATGCCTGTGCCACGCTAACTGAATCAACTATCTCTTTGAATTTTGGAGAAATTATTATAACCACCATACCGCTTTTACATGATATTGCTAACCTCGAGCCATCAGGGCTAACATTTTTAGAAGGAAGCAGAAAGGGATTTTTATTAGATTTTTTTATTTGATCCCCACTTTTTGCATTCCATACAACTAACTCACCATCTTGAAATTTCGAAAATAATTGCAAACTATCTTCACTAAAAGCTAAAATACGCAAGTCGCCCTTACCTGCTGCTATTTTAAGCAGTTGTGTTGGATGATTTATATCTTTTACATCCCATATAATTACATTCTGATCCCCAGACCCTGATACCAATTGCAAGCCATTTGAGTTATAATTTAAACAATGAACATAACTGCTATGACCTCCGAATCTATTTAATGGCTGGCCACTTTCTACACCCCATATGGTTATCGATCCACCAAACTCTCCTGTTGCCAAATGAGAACCCTTTGGATTATAAGTCAGGGAAGAACCCATATCACGCATAAGGTACGATCCAGCCATCGCATCAGCATAACCTCTAGTAAATTCATGCTTTTGCCCAGTTTCTAGATTCAAGACAACAGGATGGTCACCAACTATCCATGCTAATTTTGAACCGTTTGGATCATAAGATATGTTAGAAAGATTACTGATAAAACCTTCGTATTTTTTTACCACTGTACCACTTTCTACATCCCATACAATTACTTCATTTAAGGAAGCTGATGCTACTTGTAAGCCATTTGGGCTATAAACTACACAAAAGGGCGAAATAGAATGACCAGCCAGTTCTTTCTCAATCAGTTCTTTCCTAATCACTCCTTTCTCTGAGGAGAATTTTGAAAGCTCATGTTTGTGTGGCTTCAACATCTTTTTAATCATCAAACGCTGCTGCACCACAGATAAACGATCAGCCTCCTGCACAATTGAGTTCGGATCAGCTTGAAAGCGCTGTTTGTACAGCTCACTCAAATCATCTACACAGGCACTTATCAAAGCATGAGCCTGTATATCCAAATAATCTGCCGATTTCAGTAGCTCAATAATGGCCTTCCGCTTTTCATTACCAATCTTCATTTTATCTTTATATAAGCGATAGCTATTCAATAGCCCCTGTTCGCTCTCATCCTCAGCATTTTTAAGAACTTCAAGAATCCCATCAAATTGGATGTCTTCCACTTTTTCTGTACTTTTCAGAAAATCGTTATAATATTCAGCTGGGTTTGCTGCTTTGCTCCATTTCAATGCCGTGGCATAGTAGTTTGAGTGAATAACTAATCTTCTTGCAATATCATCCTCTTTTGGATCAGCTGCAGACAGATACTGCATGCCAAGTAAGCTCAATACACCAGCTACTATCTTTATCTTCAT
>SDBV01000661.1_pt1 | contig 49838 bp, 59 predicted proteins | sample 2277081 | NCBI WGS metagenome assembly SDBV01 (sample SAMN10402039, study PRJNA504765) | marine sediment metagenome | isolation source: marine sediment core GS10_PC15, 223 cmbsf | place: Arctic Ocean: Southern Knipovich Ridge | collected 2010
GTTCTGGGTCTTTACGCACCAGAACTCTTAAATGGCTGTAATACGAATGCATCGGACGACGGTATCAGGACGGGGGAGTCGATGCCCCCCATCTCCACAAGTAGTTAATTTAGTTGAGGTTTTTATGGGGATGACTTGGATTCGACTGGACGGAAGAGGGTGTGAGCGCAACCCGGAGAAGAGGATGGCTCCGTTATCAATCCTCAAACACGTAATTGGCAACTCTCTCGTAGAGTACGCAACTCGCCTACACGCTAAGGAACTCGTTTCCAAGGACGTGGAACAGGTTGCAATCGCTGTCTAGGACTAATACTCCAATTAGATAAGCCGAGCCCGCTGGGAGCTTGGGAACAGGATCCCAGCATTTTAGAAAGGAAACAGAATGTCAATTAGAGAAGCACGAGAAATTATTAGAAAAGCTTTTGAAGAGGATCCAGATTTCCGACGAGGTTATCAGGATAACATTGCTATGTTGTTACATGATAGGCATGGTATCACTGAATACGACGCTCGCAACGCAGCTGCTGATGATATTCTGAAGCTAGTGTTTGAATCTAGTTCGGGGCAATCTATTAGTCCTCAAATGGAGATTCTATTGCAAGCCATGGGAGAGGCTAGCGCTCTATTTATGAGTCAGCCTGTGCTTGGGACGAAGATTGTAATGCCTGAGAAGGAATTGACTGCTATTGCTGAGCGTACTGATAGTCTCCTTCAGAAAATAGAAGCATGACACTATTAGGAGGTCAATATGTGTAACATCAAAGTTGGCCGTTACTCTAACTCGGAGACGAGGAAATTTTGGCAGGGTTGGGTTGAACCCGAAGATCTTTCTTGGATTATGTTCATAGATTCTGCTGGAAAACCCACAGTATTTTTGGATAGAGATCCGGTAACAGGAGCGGTTCGATAAAGCGGCTGTGGTGGATGGCCACATCGCACAAGGAGAATACTATGAGAATATTACTAATGACCTTGTTCCTTCTGGTACCTTTTGAAGTACTTGCAGGTGATTTTCGTGGAGCGCATTCCCCGCGCCCCTACAATAATCGAATCAATCTCTACCTCCACGATGGAGATAGCCGCACGTCTTATGGTTCAGGGCTTTCAGGTCTTCGAGTAAGGACTTCAATGCCTATCATGCGTAATGGAAGTATTAGTGGGCCTTTCAAGAACCCCGACGCCGACGCCCGGAAGCCGGAAAATCTAACAGCTTGCATCTATGCTGTTAACGGCAGCCTATTGTACGAACGGGAAGGTAAGGTATGTCCCTACAAGTACATAGATCAAAATCAGGTACGGGTTGAGAGAAGAAGACAGGCGTGGCTTAAATCTCAGGCAGAAGGTACGAAACAATAGGGGGTTACCATGGTATTTAAGTGTCAACATTGCCAATTTGACCTTTCAGTGCGTATGGATTTACTGGCACTGGCACTAAAAGTAGACTACCCGGATGGGGAATGCCCGAAGGAACTTTCTTTGGATGGTACTTGTGATTCCTGTGGAAGTCCTTTCAACTATAGTGGTGAATTTTTCTCTCACTACTTGAAGACTAAGGTTGAAGAAGGTGTGATCAATCCTGAGACAAGTAAGTATGCGATTATGGCGTTTGATCTTTCAGATAAAGAACACGAAGAATTTAAGAGACTAACGGAGCTAGGTGATAAGAAGAAGCTAGATGCTTTTGTACGTAAACTTATGTTCCGACCAGATGAGGAATAGTTGTGGGGACCGCCCGAGGGCAATCTCGGGACGGGGAGACAAGTCTCGGAGTGAGACTATAAATCACTGCCCTGGTCGGGGGTTGCTCTGAGCACCCCGGGTTTGTGAAAACCTAAAATTCACTGGTGGAGTGCGCGGCACCTGCCGGCGCCCCCGCTGCCAGAGTCTGTGCGGCTCTGGTAGCACAGGAGGTATATAGATGTATATTGATTTACGTTGTACGAAATGTGGAGATTACTCTCGGGTACTCTTCGCCACACTATATGAAGTGTGGGCTGAGGGGTATAAGACTATGGATGAGGAATATAGAATGCACGCTAAAGCAGTTACAGATATCAAATGTCATTGCGGACATAGGGAAAGATATGATGGTCCGATGTTTTCATACATCTTTCAGCTAGTTTTTGATGAGTTTATCAAAGGGGAAGAAGTATAACATGGATGCTGTTATAGGGATCTGAATCATCAAGGAGGCGGAAACCCTACATGGTAAGAAATACTAGTAAGAAGAATTCTAGTAAACGCAATGATGAGAAGGCATTACGGGACAAAACTTTTCGACAGTTACAGAAGGTACGCCCGCGTAATGACAATCAGAAAAAGTATTTAGAGTCAATTGAGAACAACACAGTGACAATAGGTTTAGGCCCTGCCGGCAGCGGTAAGACTTACCTAGCTGTGTATGAGGCGCTGCTCCATCACTGGGCTAAAGAGAAGAAGCGAATGATTATCACCCGACCTGCCATCGAAGCGGGAGAGAAATTAGGCTTCTTACCCGGGGATATGTTGGATAAATTAGATCCATACATGCGCCCTATCTACGACGCGCTCTTTGATCTGATCGGTATTCAACAAGCCAAAGAAAAGATTGAGCGAGGATATATTGAAGTAGCGCCGCTAGCATATATGCGAGGTCGTACATTCAACAACTGTTTTATCATACTCGACGAAGCACAGAACGCAACTATCGAACAATTGAAAATGGTATTGACTCGTGTTGGAGAGGGATGTAAAATAGTAATCGACGGCGACCCAGGGCAATCAGACCTGCCTGGATATAAAAAAGAATCTGGACTATACTTGCTTAAGAGCATCTTAAGTAATATTCCTGCTGTGGGCATTGTAGAGTTTGATAGGCAGGACATTGTTCGTAGTCAGATAGTAATAGATATAGTTAAAGCATTTGAGGAGTATGAAGATAATGAGTCAAATTAATTTTGCACCCATCATGACTCTTGAAGAGTTTGTTGGGATTAGAGATACCCTAGAGGGGACTCTCATACTAACGTCTGGAGGATATGATCCCCTACACCCCGGTCACATCTCCTGTATAATTGACTCGAAGAGTCATGGAGATCTATTGGTGGTTGTGGTAAATGGGGATTGGTTCCTCGACCATAAGAAGGGTAAGCATTTCATGAACCTCAAGACACGGAGCGAGATTGTCGCAGCTATTCGAGGTGTAGATTTCGTGGTACCTTTCGAGATTGAAAACGACACCACTGTAAATGAGGCATTGAGGGTTATACAGCCAGATATATTCACCAAAGGTGGCGATAGAATGGACGTAGACACCATTCCAGAATGGGAGGTTTGTAGCGACTATGGCATTAGAATAGTAACTGGAGTCGGCGATTCTAAGACTCACAGCAGCTCTAACCTCCTTGAAGACTGGTACGAGCATCGTCTTCGATTGTTCATGTAGCCTTGCTTTATAGTCCCCTATACCTTATAATTGTATTGTTAGGAGAAGGGAATGGTTGACAAGTTAGAGAATATCCCGGACGAATTGCAGCCTCCGAGCCCTCTGGAAACTTTGAAGATTGAATCTTTTGAAGGGGTGGGAGAGCTTACTATCGGTATTGGAAGTGATAAACATATCTTAACTGTTGCTATAGTTTTGCTCAACGACCCTCAGGTTAACAAGTTTTTATTGGTTCAAAAGCTAAATTTGTCCGATCGAATTACCAAGACTAAGATTTTTCCACGGGAGGGAATGGCTCTGCCCGATGGAGAAGTGTACCACGAGCCACTAACGGCCGATAAGAAGGAGGGATAATGCCCCTTACACAACAAGCTAAGACTGTAATTGAGAGACCGCTGCCTCAGGATAAGATTAAGACTCGTCCTGGAAAAGCGAACATGACTTATGACTATGTGACCCCGGACTTTGTCATTAACCTATTGAACGAGGCGTTTGATTATCGATGGAATACAGATGTATTCCATCAGACCATGTATGGAGATACCGCTGTGGTAGGTCTTAACCTAACCGTGTGGGATGCCGAAGGTAACGCCATTAACAAGGCTCAGTTTGGTTCTTGTGATGTGGGTCGTGGTATGGGACCCGGAGAAGCCTTCAAGGGAGCAACCAGTGATGCTATGAAGAAGGCTGCAACTCTCTTGGGCGTTGCTCTTGAGCTTTACAGTAATGATGAAGCCCCGAAACAACAGTTCCAGAAGCCTGCGGTATCTCCGCGCGCCCCTGCACAGGCTAGTCCGTCTGCCCCTGCTGCGCCTAGACCCACAGCTGTAGCTCCTCCGATACCCTCGCGTTCGGCAGCAACACCTGCAGCAACACCAGCAGCGCCTGCGGCAACTCGGAAGACTAATCCTTTTGCAAATGGCGGGCAGACAGCTGCAATATCTAAGCCCGTAGCCCCTCCCGCGCAGCCCACGTCTGTGTCTGCGCCGAGGGTAAATCCATTTGCTAGCCGTGCAGTAGGTTCGGGCCCCAACCCAACCCAACTAAATGCCTTGACTAATCTCTCGCAAAGAAAGGGGTTGTCTCAGCAGGATATGATTGCATTGGCAGCTGTGTCGGATGAAACTGGAAATCCCAAGCAGACGTTTGAGGAACTTAGCCATGCCGAGGCGATTCAGGTAATCAAGGCCTCTCAACTCTAGGAGAATATTTTGGCTGATAGATATATTACTCACAATGTACTACTAGAGACGGCTGATTTCAATATTCTCGTTATTGAATTTCCTGAAGAGGATGTGAATGACAAGCTGGCTATCCTTGCATCAGAGAAGGGGCTTATCTACAAACATTTGTACGAAGATTTCGTATTGAGTAGTTGTATGGCTAATTCTGGGCCGTTCTTCTTTCACATTAGAAAACGGCCCGAACTTCTGATACGGTTCGCTGAGATCCGCAAAGAAGCTTTGAACCTAGTGTTTAGGTTAAGTCCCGGCTTTGATCCAGACAATATTTTCATCAACGGGAATAATGTTCTCAAGACGAAGGCTAGTCTGAAGCCTACTGAGTCGCGCAGGCCCTTGATTGATAACGACTTGTGGGATCAAGATCCTCCCCTGTCTAACTTCGGACCCGGGGTGATTATTAGTGCTCCGGTTCTGGATAGATCTAGGGATGATGATGAACACATAGACGATCATGACGAAGATGGCCCGGAAGATACCAACTTTTCTGGCCCCGAGCTGCCGTCTGACAATCCGTTCGCGGATAATACGGGAGGAGGTGGCGACGGGGATATCCCTTATGACCTAGTAGGCCATAAATGGGATACCCCAGGTATCCATATCAATGTTCGCCAATATGAGGAAAGCAAAGACGCTTTGGTGCAGCTATTAGGAGGGACTCCGTTTGAGTCTGTTCGAGGATATCACCTGCTGATCGTGGAGCTTTGTATCGAAGATTTCTCTGACGTATTTCATCTGTTGGATAAGATGGGAGTCTCTAAGAAGAATAAGCCTGAAGAGATGGTTAAAGAACTTTATGAGATCTCTCTTTTATACAACCCTTTCCTGAAGCTTGAGGATATTAACCTGAAACAGGTTAAGCAGGAATACAGACGGCGTCACCGGGCTACTCATCGAATGAACAATCGCCGTCTGGCCGCTGCTGGTAATCAGTCTAGTGCTGTCCGCAAGCGGGGGATTAAGTTCTCGGACCTCACTAATGAGAAGCTTCTTGCTATCACTGAAGACATGAAGAAGAGGATTGTGGGGCAGGACGAGGCTATTGCACACATCGCAGATGCTGTTCAGAGAGCTTCTGTAGGTCTCAAGAGAGACACTGAACCAATTGGAGTCCTGTTGTTCACTGGTAAGACTGGTGTAGGTAAGACTGAGACCGCTAAGGTTTTGGCAGATACCTTGGGGGCTCATTTAGTGCGAATCGATTGTCAGGAATATCAGCAACCCCACGAGGTAGCCAAGCTAACTGGTTCCCCTCCGGGCTATGTTGGGTATGATGATGGGGGGCACCTCACTAAGGAAGTAGCCAAGTATCCATTCTCAGTTGTTCTCTTTGATGAAGTAGAGAAGGGACATAACAACTTCCATGAACGGATTCTCCAGATCATTGATGATGGGATTCTCACCGAGTCTAAAGGAGGTCGCAAGGTTTCATTTAGTGAGACTTTGATTCTCATGACTTCTAACATTGGTGTAAAAGAAGTGGAGGAGCTTAGTAAGACCTTAGGATTTGGAGACGTGGCGGATAGGTCAAGCTCTAAGGACGCTAAGGCCCGGGCAGAGGCTCTCAAGAAAAAATTCAAGCCTGAATTCCTCAATCGTGTAGACGATGTTGTACACTTCCGAGACCTAGAGAAGGATGACTTCTTGCGTGTCTTGAATATCATCCTGGATGAAACGGCTGAACAGATCAAGAAGAGCCGAGAGATTGTGCTCAAGGTCAATCCTGGAGCTAAGAACTTCTTGTTAGATAATGGAATCGACAAGAAGTTTGGCGCTAGGCCGCTGCGTAGAGCAGTTAAGAAACACCTGTCCACCCCTCTGGCCCGCTCTATCCTTAAGGAAGAAATACTGGGTAAGAATACCAAGATTACTGTTAGTTTGAACCCATCTAAAGATGCACTGGCCTTCCGGACTAATGGAGGAAAGAAGGATGCGGTTCGGAACAACAGCAAATAGACAGGAGGTACGGGTAGAGTTAGGATCTGGACCACACGGTGAGCCTGGATACCTCCATGTTGATGCTGTTAAAGTGGGTAATGTAGACAAAGAAGCTGATGTTCGTAAGCTTGATTGGTTGGAGAGTGATTCGGTAGACGATCTTTATTCAGCCCACGCAGTCGAACACTTCTCTTATACTGAAGTGGTCTCCATTCTTAGAGAATGGTTTAGAGTGCTGCGTCCAGGCGGCAAGGTCGCCATTAAAATGCCGGACTTGGACTTCTTGTGTCGAGCATACGTAGAAGGTATTCATTCTACTGAAGAGGTTATGATTGCACTGTTCGGTGGTTTTTCGGACTATCCAGGCGGTTCGGATGGGTGGGAGAAGATCTCTGGAAATGAGCAGTGGAAACGTCATACTATACAAGATGGGGATATCCCTCATCCTGGGCGGTACACAGAGTGGGGAGCCCACAAGGCTATGTATACTTTTGAAAGTTTCAAGGTTCGAATGGAAACCGCAGGATTTATTAACGTCCAGCGCGTAGTGGAAAATGATTGGGAGCTTCATGTTGTTGCTACAAAGTAGTATCAGTGGATGTGTTGCTGCCCGAAACTCCGTGAAGTTTGGCTACCCGCTCCGCCAGTGTTTGGAATCACTTCGTCCTATCTGTGATGAGGTTGTTCTTGCGTGTGATCCTACTACAGACGACGGGACACATGAGCTAGCTCTTGAGCTACGAGATGAGTTAGATATCGTTCTGTTTGAGTCTTCCTGGAACATGGATAACATGGAGAAGGGGCTTGAAATAGGGCACCAGAGTCAGGTAGCTGTTGATGCGTGCAGCCCTGCAACGGAATGGAGACTGTGCGTTCAACAAGATGAGGCGTTTCACGAAGATGATGCAGGAGTGATTCGTAATCTGACTCAGGAAGCTGGACATATCGATGCGTTTCAGTTTGTTCGTCCCTATTTCTACGGTGATCTTCACACTATTCGTAAGGACTGGTCAGTAGAGATTATTAGATTGACCCGTAAGGACGCACCTCTTACCTACGATGGTTTCGATGGTCAGAACTGTGTGGCTACGGGGATGTGCAGAGTGGTGTCTTCACGGGTGTGGTTATATCATTATTCTCGCGTTGGAGATCCTGAGGTTATTGCACGTCGAGTACGCAATGTAGATAGTTTCTTCCATGCGGAAGAGAATCTACCCAGGGAATCAGAGCTTCTTCCTTATGATTTTACTACTCGTGAATATGACAGTTATGCTTTCACGGAGAGTCCTAAAGAAATAAATAGTGAACTGTTAACCTATATGGGCACCCACCCTCTGCCTTTTGCAGAGTTGTACCAGGAGTTTGAGTAATGGGATACCATTTGAAATTACTTGGAGAAGAACAGGTCGATCAAACCCTATATTATGACCATAGTTGCACAATGGAGCTTCGAGAGTGTGTTCATGATCACTTTGAGGATATGCGACCAGTTTACAACAAGGAAGAATTCCTTGCCATGTCTGACCATTGGATTGAGGCCCGTAAGAAGTATGATGAATTAGGGCAGCCGGAACCAAGTGAACAAAATGTAACACTTCACACGTTTCGATTGCCTGGAGAGCGTCTCCACCATCAAAGAACTGCTCTAGAGTTTTGCCGAGGAGGCGCGGATAAAGATGGAGGCGGAGATACCTTACACTTTCATTATCGACATGTGAGGACTCATCTTTCCAAGAGAGACTTTAATGTCTTATGTGGCCTATGGACACAATCAGATAAGACTTATGCACGGCATGTTAATGAATCAGTTAATCTAACGGATTCTAATGTTCAGATTGGGGCCATAACACGTGACCATTACATACCCTGGTTACAGGAATATATTGATAACTTAGATATTCCCCGAGAGGAGGCAGATAACTTTTGGGACATGTATTTAGACTCAAAGGCATTGATTCGACCCGAGAACCAGCAGCGGCCTGATGGAGGTTGGTTCCTGGATGAGAATGGGAAGGAGGTACGTACCCAAACTCTTCCAGAAGATTTTAATAAGAAGTATCTCTACACTATTTATGAATGTATTAAGAAGTATGGGTATGGAAAGGGACCGTTCAAATATGATTACGTTCATGTTCAATATATGCCTGACGAAACCTATCTTGTAAGAGGGAGTCATAGAGCAGCATGTCTTAAAGTTCTGGGATACGAAAGTATTCCTGTTGTAATCATCAATTAAGATGAACGTTTCTTTTCCGTATCTTGAAAGTCTAGAAAAGGCAGGAGGCAGTGAAAAGGGTTGGGCTATAAACATAGCCAAATTGTTTTCTCAGTTGGGACATAAGATTTATTTTGGTAACATTCCTCTAGAGCAAGGGCTGTTTGCTGATATTATGTACATTCCAGAGCGTATAGATTTACGCCCTGACCAAACAGACTGGAATTTGTATAAAGACTGCGCTAGAAAGTTTTTGTTTGGGGTGTTTAATCCCAGAAATTCTCCATTTTTACACAGCGTTCCCAATAATAGTTTGCTCGTAACACCTTATAGAGATTGTGGAACCGAATGTTATGTTTTGCCGTATGCCTATTACGCTAATAGACCCGAACCAGGATATGCCCGAAGAACTATTGGATGGACAGTACGAAATCCCTTTTATTTTAGTGGTTCTATGGGACGTAATCAACATGTCAATTTATACCATTTGAAAGCATGTGTTCAGCTGATAGACGATGGGTGTAAGTTTATTCTGTTCAGTAACCATACGTATCCTAGTGGTATGCCAGGATTGCCGGTGATAATCAATGAAGCTCACACTCTTTTGGATGAATTACGCAGCCATCCCTCGGTCACAGTTGTTGACAACCTTATGTACAGTGACTATATTGAGTTGTTGGGTCAAACTTCTGTAGTTCTACCCTTGGAGGGTTTAGGCAGTCTTACAGAGGCTTTGAAGTTGGGTTCTACTCCGTTAAGTTGGAGTTCTCCTGTGAATATCTATGAGAATTTTCCTAATACCCATGCTTATGAAGTTTTGAATTTTGAAACTATCCAATCCAAACTTTCTAGATTACTAACAGACGAGGAGTATTATAATGTTGAGTATAATACTCTTCTTGATAAAGCGGCAGTTTATGATTTGGAAACTGCTTTGAAAATGGTTGAAGTTGTAGTCGCAGCCTAAGATAATATAAAGATGGGGATAATCAATGGAACATGGAACAATTACTGCCAGCGACCCGATTTTTGCTTCTGAGATTGAAATGGATCGTTATGTTTTTGATTGTGTCTGGGACAGAGTGTTCCTGGCCAGAAATGAGGACGGGGTTGAAAGGACGAACAGAAGTAGGGGATTTATTCAGCAGGATAAAGAAGAACTTTGGCAATTAATGGAATACTTAATTGAACTAAAGCCTCGTAAGATTTTAGAAATTGGTAATGCCTGCGGTGGAACCACCTTGTTCTGGCAAGCTATTGCTCCCGAGGTGTATTCCTTAGATATGAAGCCTTTGGAGGGTCATATCCCTATGGATTATTTTCCTAAAGTTACATTCCTTGTTGGGGATAGCCATGCAAAGGAAACTTTAGAGAATGCCAGTAAATTTGCCCCTTATGATTTTCTTTTCATTGATGGAGATCATAGTACTGATGGAGTTAAACAAGATTACGAAATGTACGCGTCTTTAGTTCGCGACGGTGGGCTCATAGGTTTCCATGATTATAATCATAATCCAGTTCGTACTTTTTTGCAGACTTTACCAGACTTAACACTAATGCCTAGAGATTATTTTGGGATTGCTATACTGAGGGCTTAAGATGGGTATGACTAAAAATGAATTTTTGAAGTTATGGAATATGCCGGCTGGAAATAATTTCAAAGGTTTAGGTAATGATTGTTATGGTACTTGGACGCAACAAGATGAAAGAGAACTATGGTTTTTACTAGAGGAAGTTTCAAAAATAAATCCCAAAAATATACTAGAAATAGGTTCTTCCCATGGGGGTACTCTAATTTTCTGGGATCGAATAGTCACACTTGGTGGTAAAATTGTCAGCGTAGATTATAATACAAACCATGGTATAACCTTAGATTTTAGCAATGCTCAGTCAGATATTACTTTTCTTCGGATGGATTCTCATGATCAGAAAACCCTAGAAGCTGTCCAAAACGTCTTTGGTAGTGACGTCGATTTTCTTTTCATTGATGGGGACCACACTTACGAGGGAGTGAAACAGGATTACGAAATGTACTCTTCCTTGGTACGTTCTGGTGGTTTAATTGGTTTTCATGATGTAATCTATGACAGTGAGATACAAGTTAATCGTTACTTCAAAGAGATAGATGCCCCCAAGAATAGAATTGATTTAACACACGGTATAGGAATAGTTTACAAGTGAAAATTGGTATCAGAGGGCACGGGGTAAATTCCATAGAGGCTGTTAGAGGTCTTGAGCAGAGATTCGCTGTTAATTGGGCAGAGTTTCTAAAATATGAGGGACATGATGTTCGATTTTTTGACTCAAATGTGGGCTGTGATGCAAGTTTTGATTTAGCCATAGATGTTCCGATAGAGCATTGTTATAACATAAAGGCTAAATACCATATTCATAACGCTTTCAATCCCAAGTCTCTGAAGCATGAGACGGTGCAAAATAATCCTTGCTACCAAGAAGGCATGTATTTTTTTTCCAGTCCTTATCGTTTCGACTATGATAAAAGTTGCTTTATGGCTACCCAAGACAACTTCAAACACATACCTGTATTTATGCCCTTACCTTACCCAGACCACCTTAAGCCTCCGGTAGAGAAGTTGGGGTTTGAACGTGCCGAAATACTCTGGGCCAATAAAGGAAACTTCGATTGTGTTTTTGATGAAAATCATGCTAAACACTATTATGTTACTGATGGGCTTAATGTGTTAAAGGCTTTGGTTGCCCTCAACAGGAAATTTGATTTCAAAGTAACGTTTCTTGTGGACTCCAAGATTCGTATAGCACGTCCTGAATGGGAGGTTGAAGGTTATATTTCTCAACTTAAACATGTAGATCGTTTCGATATGATCCCATGGAGTAATCTACTCAAGGTTATGTCTAAATGCAAACTAAATACACATCCCGGGGGATTAACCTCTGCCGTTAATGAGGCAGTATTTTTGAGCACCTTGCCTATGACGCCTACTTGTGATATGCATTTGAATATTCTGCCGATGGTTCCGGACCCGGAGACGTCTTCTGTTGAGAGTGTGTATGACGCCTATGAAAAAGCTTGGGCTGACAAGCAGTATTATACTTCTTGTTTGAACGCCTATGAAGATGTGTTCCAAGATCACCGGACTGTTAGTTTAAGAAAACATTGGGTAACTCTTATGAGTATTTTGGAAAATAATGGATAGGAAAATAAAAAGCTATGGCTATGACTCATGAAGATCTAAATAAGCTTTGGGATATGTATTACATAGAAAACTTTATTGACGAAATGCAGAGCTTGTTGCAACATTTGGACCAGGTCAATCCGCTGAAAGTTATTCTGGAGATTGGAGTTTGCTTTGGAGGAACGCTCCGAATATGGGAACAATTACTACCTGAAGAGGGCATGGTGATCGGCATTGATAAGGTACACACTATCCGAGAACAGCTTACAGGTAGAAAACTTTGTAATAATAAAGGTAGCAAATATTTTGATAAAGCGGGGAATGATTGGGAAATTAAATCTGATGATTTCAATATTATGAAACTTGTTAGTGATAAAGAAATCTATGTAATCAATGAGGATTCTGCTGCACCTCGCACAAAAGCCGGGGTTGAACATCTTTTGAAAGGAAGAAAAGTAGATTTTATGTTTCATGATGGGATTCATTACGGTCCTGGCCCAGTATATGATTATGTAAATTTTCAACATGTATTGAGGACAGGGGGTATGCTGTGTATAGCGGATGGGATGGATCCGGATAATCCCAATCTACAAGCTCCAAATTTGGGTACCCAGGCGTTATACCATGCGTTACCGCCCCCAAAACTAAATAAGGTAGAACCTCATTTCAATGGTATGGCTTTGTGGACGAAACAAGAAGATTTTATTCTAGAACCAGAAGCAATAATCAAACAGTATGGTCTAGATTATTATGGGCCTGGCCCAACAGGGGCCTAATAATTGGATTTGGAGGAATAAGTATGCGTATAGCAGTTAGAAGTTATGGACCCCAAGGCAGCGAAGTAGATGGTTTTGGAGGCGGGGAGCAAAGATGGACTGCCAATCTGGCACACTTTCTGAAGTCAGAAGGTCACGAGGTCATTCGTTGTGCGGAGGGACAAGATGTAGGGTGCGACGTATTCTTTGACGCCAGTTGGGAAAAGTGCCCAAGCGTTCAAGCTCCTCATCATATTCACTTCTCGTATTTTGGTTATACCAGCGGGATGGAAGAGTTTCCGTGTTTCAGAACGGGAGAATGTAATGTGGCAGTTCCCTATAGATTATGTTGGAATGAGAACATAAAACGACAGCCCGATTTGAAGCATAAGTTCAATACTATGTTGATTCCTCAGCCGTATCCTGATAATCTTTTGCCTGCGGGAGCAGATATACCGGGGTTTTCTAGGTCTGATATATTTTGGGGTACTAAGGATAATTTCCATCCAAACTTTGCTAAGCCGGACCAGTTGCGTCCGGATGGAAGGGAGCATGTATTTATTCAAGGAGGGTTGGATACTCTGCGTGCTTTGATTCGGCTGCAAAATAAGGCAGACTTCAAAATGCATTTTCTACTGAAGCATCACTTGGATCAGGCCCCACCAAGACTTGGAGTTCCCCAGCTTCTAGATCAGATTAAGGACAAACAGTTCTATAACGTAGTTCCTTGGTCTGGGTTGGTAGGGATATTATCTCAGTGTAAACTGAACGTACCTGTAGGTGGTCTCTGGGGTAGTATTCCAGAATCCATTTTTGCAGGAACCTTGCCCCTTATATTTCCCCGCAACCAATTTTCTGGAGATTTCGGTAGCATTTTGCCGTTTCCTGAACAAGCCAGTGGGCAGGATATTTATGAAGCGGTGGAAACTTTGTGGTTTGATGAAAAGATTTACACTAAGAATTTAGAACTATTAAACGATCTGTTTAAGGATCATAGAACTGACGGCCTTCGCCACAATTTGAAGGTCATCTTTGAAAGGTTGGGATTATAATGTTCAATACATGGGATGCCCCGTTTGCTCCTGATCAATTTTTTTCAGTGATAATTTTGTCTTATACTCGGCCCAAATACTTGAAGAGTTTGCTCGAATCTATCCATGCTAACATGGACATGCCGGTCGAGATCATTGTACATGATGATGCTAGTGGTCGAGACTTAGAAGTGGAAATCTTCAACGAGTGTAGGCACTTGTGTAGTTCCCTAATCTTTAGCTCTCCTGATAGAATTAATCTAGGAATGGCAGCCTCTTGTAATCGGGCAATCTCTCTTGTCAATAGCAAATACGTTCTGTTGCTTAATGATGATACCCAGGTCTTACGCCCTCCCTTCAAGAAGCTGAAGCAGGTGTTGGATGTACCCTACGTTGGATCTTTCGGCCCCTGGCAGTGTGCTAGGCAAGTAAAGCTTGGGGCGGTTGTCAAGGGACAGCAAGCCCCAATTACAGCTAATGGGGCTGACTTTCATCTCAGTACTCTCCCTAATGGGGCTGGAATTTTTGCTTTTCGTAAGGATGCGTGGCTCAATGTTGGAGGTTTTCCCCAAGTCTATACTAATGCGGGGGATACTTGTTTCATGATCAACCTCTTGAAGCATGGATATTTCAATGCCTCTATGTATATTGAGGAAGATGAATTCTTTACTAATGTGGATCAGGTGGCTGGGTATCTAGATCCTACGGCAGGTAAGAGTCCTTTGGATACCTCTTACCCTCACATTTTTGGAGTACCCCTCCAAGAGTTAGCTGATCAATCCGAAGCTCGCCGTCACCGACTATATAACTATTCTCACCACAACTATTACTGTGACGAGGGTATTGTCAATCACAGTTGGTGGCATGAAGAATACTTTGCTAAGGCTTATAAGTGGGAAACTCATAGCTTTGATTGGGATGTATTCAGATTTGGACAAGAACAGTGGAGAAAGCAGGTGGAAGAGGACATGGCCGCTTGGAGGAGTAAGTTAAATGGATGAAATCAAATGGAAAGAATGGCCTAGGATGAAGTCCGGGGATTGGCATCCACATCAAGGTGAGTGGTCTCCCCAGGACGAAGAAAAAAACCTAAAGAATACGATTAGATGTGAGAAAGGACATTACGTAAGCCGACCTTACTTGAAATATTCCACATCTAAGTGGGAACAAGGACTTATAGATGTATATGAAATGTTTTTGGACCCTATCAAACATGATTCCGATGTAGTTTTGTTAGAATTTGGGGTTTATTATGGCGAGAGTATGCACTACTATCGAGACTTTTTTACCCACCCCTCTGCTAAGATTGTGGGTTTTGATCACCAGCCCACAGAGTTTTACGGACAGCCTCATGGGTGTCCTTATGTTTGGCCTGGTCGTCATAATGTTTTCCTAGAGAAGGGTGAGCAGAGGGAACCCGCAGATGTCAAAAGAGTTTGTGATCAGTATGGCCCATTTGATGTGATCATAGATGATGGAATGCATGACTACCCCTACCCCACAGAGGATGTTTTCTATCAGGCTTGGCCTTATGTTAAAGAGGGAGGTTTTTACTTTATTGAAGATGTAGATTCCGCCCTTACCAAACATTTATTGGATGAAATAGTAGTTAAGAACGAGGGAAAAGGACTCTCCCTCCATTCAAACTTTCATGGATTTGGTCCTTCAGGTGGAGGAGGTGGGGCTATCTTGGTCCTTAAGAAAACTCAGAACCGTATAACGGGTTTGGACGAAGTCTTGGCGGAGGAATGAACATGGTAGAAGCTACAACACCTGTTTGCACAAAATGTGAACAACATCACGGGGGGTTCCGTGTCCGTAGGGATAGAACTTTCGTTCACATAAATTGTGAAGAAGAAAAACCTGATGATTTATTTTTTTGGTGGGATTTAAGTGCAGAATATTTTTATTGGTTTCTAGAAGATGGAAGTAGATGGCAGTCGCCTCGCCTTTACGGGACTCTTCCCTTCTCATACAAGAGTTCTAATGTCCAGGAGGAACTATGACAGAGGAAGAATTCCATCGGTTGTATCGTACTGCGGCCGGCAACTCTTTTGATGGCCATGAAAATTCCCACTATGGTTTTTGGGCCCAACAAGGTAAGGCTGAATTGTGGGGAGCTATACAATGTGCACCCCCAAATACCAAAAGGGTATTAGAAATTGGAGTTAATCACGGGGGTTCTCTTGTTTTTTGGGATCATTTAGCAGGCTCCGAAGGTATTACAATAGGCATCGATGATGGGGGATGTATAGATACTCAAATCTTTTCTATGTTTCGCCCTCCCCACGGAAGTTATATACCAGTATCTCAGTTACATATTTTACAGGGAAATTCACATCACCCTGAAGTTATTCAGCTTGTTAAAGATATTTTCCAAGAGCCTATAGATGTTTTGATTATTGATGGAGACCATACGTACGAGGGAACTATAATGGACTACGAGACATATGGTCCCTTGGTCAGATCTGGCGGAGTTATTATTGTAGATGATATCAATATGGGTGATGAGAGAGTTACCAAGGCCTGGAACGAAATGACAGGTGAGGATAAAAGAATGACTAGTAATAAGCCTGACGCAATGGGGATTATTAAAGTATGATACAGCAAGGCGAGGCACTAAGGAATAGGATCTTCTTTATCATCAAGGAGAATCCTGGTATGGTTCGAACTGAGATTCGAGACCAGCTAGGTATGCCTAACAACGTGGTCACTCCCGCTATCAAGGAGTTGATCGACCAGGACATGGTGCTAGAGGGACAGCCCCGGCTCTCTAAGACCACCAATAAACCCGGAAAACAACTTTACGTTGCCGATGATTGGACCAAGGAACTTGACTCTCAAAATAGAATCTTTGAATAGAGAAACAATGGACATAGACAACACTCCGGTCTGGCGTATCCTGAATGTAGGCGGGAAGATTAAGCCTGTTCTTTCAGCATGGTATACCGGACACAAGGAAGAAGATTTCTTGACGGCTAGAACTTTCGGTACAAAGAAGGAAGTTGACGAATGGCTCAAGGAATTTTGGCAAGCATATTGGCAGTTGTAGATGGTTAAGTTTGCCAACTTTGATGGTAGTGGGGGAACTGTAGTAGTCTCTGGATATCAGGGTATTCCTGAAGATAGAGATCGTTCTATAGCCTTCTGGATTCGTACCACTCAACAAGAGTTGGCAACTATCTGTTGGTGGGGAGATGACCTAACGGAGGCAGATATTCCAGATGGTTCTGAGAGCAGAGTACGTTTGATTGGGGGATACATTGAACTTTTTGGAAAAGCTTCGGCACGCCGGAGTGCTTCCCAGGTAAACGATGGCAATTTTCATTACGTGGTTTGTACTTGGACTAAGAGTGGGGCAGCCCCAGGGCATGAAGATTTTCAATTAGCCAATATTATCATCGACACTGTTATAAATAATGGAAAGAATTTTGGCGGCGGAAAAAAGTTAATCTTCCCGGACGGTACTGAAAGAAGTACTACAGCAATCATTACTCCGGAGGAAGCGGAGGTGATAATTGGGGCCCGTCCTAACGGCCAGGGTGGATTTACTGAATTCTATCAGGGAGACTTAGACGAGTTCGCTATCTACCAAGGTGTACTAAGTAGTGGAACTATCAGCGGGGCCTACAATGCAGGGGTACGAGGAGCAGATCTCCTCTCCTTGGATCAGACACCTGCCCTTGAGGTTTGGTACCGAATGGGAGATGATCCTGGAGATGTGGTACCTAGTGGCACGTTGCCATTTGGTACGTTCTTTGATCAGAACCCTACTTCGAGGCACGGGGTCGTGTCCTCGGGTGTAACAATATCTTAGGATTAGATATGAGAAGGATGACTAGAGATGAGTATTTTTTGGCGATTTCGAACATCGTTGCGGCCAGGGCTACTTGCAATCGCCTTTGGGCTGGCTGTGTGATTGTGATGGATCGCGAAATCGTAGCCACTGGCTACAATGGTGCGCCCTCAGGCATGCCAGAATGCGATGAGGTGGGACATCTCATGGTGGAAGGTGATGACGGTCGTCCCCACTGCAAAAGAACTGTTCATGCAGAACAGAATGCTATGTACCAAGCAAGGAAGAAACACTCTAATTTGAAGGGGGCCGTTGCATATATCAATGCAACCCCCTGCGAAATATGCCTCACAGAGCTTCTAAAATGCGGTGTAAGACGAGTTGTGTGTGGATCGGTATACCGCAACGCGGAGCGGACAGAAATGACGACACGGCTCGCTACAGCGTTTGGTGCTATTATAGAGTATCATCCCATGCCTGATATAACTCTGACCTTTGGTACGGAGGTGGAAGATGTCAAGAGAATCAAAATTATCCGTCTGCCCTAAATGTGGTGGTACTACGGTTGAAGAGTGGCCAACACTTCGTCTACTTCATCAGCCTGAGGGGCACGACCATGACCCCAATAAGAGGATGTGCTGTGGCTGTGGGTATGAATGGTTTAAGGCCTGCCCTATCTGTGGAGAAGTGAGAGATGGTTCTAACTCGGGGTAATGTTACTACTGCTGCTGAACGTTTTTCTGAGAACCTGCTGATAGAGCATACTGTGGCGCTGGGGGCTGATGGTGCCCTTATTGTGTTCCTGGGCCTCAGTGATGCGGTAAGTCCCCAGGGTTCTTTCATTCCGGGAAGTGGTATCTATACAGCGGAAGTTACCTATAGCGGCTTCCCATTAACCTACACGGGCTCAGTACAAGCCCGTGGAGCCAGAGAAGATCCTTATCTAGCAGCGTATATTTTGACCAGCCCGATCACTGGTTCGAATCCCATAGTAGTGGATGTTGGTACTGAAATCAACGATCTATTTGTGGCAGCTATCGACTACCGGGGGGTTGACCAGACAGACCCAATCCTTGCTTTTGCTGTATCTTCTACGGCCGATCCTAATTTTCAACTGGGCGGAGTGGGTCTACAACCCACTGCAACTGGTCGTGGAATCACCACGTGTTTGTGCGCAAAGTCTAATGGTCTTCATGTGGGCGGTTCAGGACAGTTGGAGCTATTTAACGAACAAGAGGGGAACTCTCGGTTCTCTGGGTTTGAAAAAGAAATACCAGGAAGTGGGTATTTCCCCATGACGATAACCAACCTTGCAGATTACACATCTGTATCGTTGAGCGTGGCTTTGAGGCCCGCATAAGGAGAAATGGGATGACTAAATTTTTCGCTCTGGTAGCTATGTGCATTAGCCTAATTTTAACAACTCCGGTCGTGGCATCTGTTCCGAGGGTTGGTATAGAAACCATCCCACCGATGATAGGAACTACCGTTGAGGATGCCTTGGTATGCTATGTCGAGGATCTCAATACTGAATCTAAGGCACGATTGAATAGGTGGATAGAATTGAACAGGAAACTTATCGAAGGAACGTTGACTGATGCTGAATCAATAGAAGGCGTTATACTTCTTCAAACATGTATGTATATAAAAGGCGGAATTTTTGCAAGAGTAGTTCTACTTGATGGTTTAGATTATCTACTTGAAGTTTGTATAAGAGAGAATTCTTGTGTATTGTTTCTTACGAAAGCAGATGGATTTAGACGAGATGTCAACTAAATCTATTTCAGAATACGATCGGAGGTAATTATGCTGAAGAAAATCTTAGTATGGTTAATGAATACAGACGTATATGCTTGGCTTACGCTTCATGTTATTCCGTACATCAGACTTACTACATATTACACGTCGTTACGTGGGGCTAAATATCAGGCGGGATATAAGCTGTTGAAGCCTGGTCATATTCTCTTGAGTGTTGATAAGAAGAAACTTACATCCTTGCTGATTCCTGGAGAATTCACACACGCATCTTTATGCTTGTCTAAGAATGGAGATTTAGATAAGTATGAGGTGGCGGAGATGACACACACTAACTATACGAAGAGCTATTTCTTCGATATTTGCAAAGAAGCGGACCGAGTAGTCATTTTAGAATGCCTGGACTGGGACGAAGAATACATTGAGAAAGTAGTCTCTAAGTGTCTGGGGTTTGAAGATGCGGTGTACGATGTGAAATTTGGCTTTGGAGTGAAGGCGTTGTACTGTTCTGAACTTGTTTATCAGTCTGATGTGGAGAAGCGTTTACAGGTTAATTTAGAGGATCTCGCGGGCATTGGTAGGCAGTATATTTCTCCGACTGGGCTGTATAAGGCCAAGAATGTTAGAGTTGTGTGGGATTCCGATAAGGATCGGGTTGTTAAAAAGAAGAAATGAGGTTATAATTGTAATGACGATAGAACCGTTTGGTTGGTGGGAAGAGAATGCTACCCTAGAATTTAATCAGGGAGACGTCCGTATCTATGATATGGATGAGGAAAAGTACCTCTTCGTCGGACAAACCATGTATGCCAGTACTACAGAGAGGAGCTGGTACATAGCTAATGTTCTACCCTATGCACGGGGCAAGTGCCTAGAAATAGGCTTAGGTCTGGGAGTAGCTTCCAAAGTCATGCTCTCTACTAACCATGTGACTCACCTCCTTACCGTAGAGCTGGATGAGAACGTCATAGGAGCTTTCGGTAGGCCTCTTCATCGCCACAATATTCTCCACGCAGACGCTGTGAAGTGGGTGTCTGACTTCCCTGTACTTGGTCCCATGTATGATTTCATTTTCGTGGACCATTACACTTTTGAGGAGGAAGAACTTGAAATGCTGGAGGGGTTGGCCACAGCTTTTAAGCATATGCTCAAGCCTAATGGTAGCATGGTCTTTTGGATTGATGAGAATGCCCCAGACGAAGATCAGGAGATGATCAAAAAGCTCTGGGTACATTAATGATTGAGTTAAACCAGATTTATCAGAGGGATTGTCGAGATTTTATGGATGAACTCGAGCCTGAGTCTATTGATTTGATCGTGACTTCTCCTCCCTATGCGGACATGAGAGATTACATCAAGATTCCACCGGAAGATTATGTGGAATGGTTTTTGCCAATAGGAGATAAGATTCACAGGGTCTTAAAAAAGAACGGAGTCTTTGTTCTAAATATTAGGAATCACATTGTGAAGAAGGCAAGACTCCCGTATGTATATGAATTGGTTTACAAGTTGTGTGATAAGTTTGATCTCATTGAAGACATGGTCTGGGATAAGGTCAAGGTTTTACCCAACTCCAAGGGCAGGCGGCCCATGGATATGTGGGAGTTTGCTTTAGTTTTTGGTAAGGGTACAGATGTAACTTGGAATGTAGACCAAGTAAGAACACCGTATGGAGAAAGAACCCAGCAACGGTACAAGACTGACGTAAAGGTACGTTGGAATTCTATTAGGGAAGACAGAGGTAATAGAAAAATAGAACTACATCCCCTAGGAGCGTATCCAAAGAATATAATTCGGATCCCATCCGAATCTACTCGCACAGGGCACCCTGCACCATACCCCGTTGAATTTGTCGAGTGGTTTGTGAAAGCGTATTCCAATATTGGAGAGATAGTCTATGACCCCTTTGGAGGCGGCGGTACTACTGCCGTCGCAGCCCAGAGGCATGGACGGAAGTGGATACTCACAGAAATCCATGAGGAATACATAGCGAAGGCCAAAGAGCGCCTCGCTGATGAACCGGAGGCACTATTCTGATGACAGAGGAACTAGATACAGTAAGTACCGTTCTTGATAGAATGGATGTTGCTCTAGGTAGACTGAAAGCTGTGGCTCAGGGTCGAATCTATACTGTCGGAACCAAAGTTACTTTCAACGAGAAGTTTGGCGTAGTAACTCACCTTAATCAAGGTTCTGAAGACCCTACAGGGTCCACTGTGGATATAAGGCTTGATGATGGAACCACGGTTGATGCTGTGTCTGTTACATCAATAGCTTTACAACTACTTAGACAATAATTAGGAGAGATTATGGGACGTGGAGTAGCATTCACGCATTCCGAAGATCACTTCCTATCGGATAACGCTGAACATAGGACTGCTCGCGAACTTCTAGAATTACATTTGGAGCTTCGTGAGGATATGATGTGGCCTGAACGTAGTGTTAAGAGCCTCGCCCGAAGGGTGGAGAGACTACGTGAGGATGGAAAAATCGGCGTTAGAGATGAAGATACTCGTCGGAAAGCGTACTATGGAAGACATAAGCCCAGGAGTGACTAATGCTAAATACACTAGTGGTCATTATTCTTGTGGCTCTAGTTGCTTCCAGCATTTTTCAATACCTAAACAACAGAACTACTAGGAAGCGGCTACAGGAATACAAAGATCTATTCGAACTTGCCGATACTTCTCAAAAAGAGACGCAGGCTAAAGTAGAAGGATTATTTCGAGACATTGCAAGAAAAGATATCTTGATAGATCGAAGTGCCCTAGTTATAGAGACTGCCAACCGAAAAGATGTGGAGTTTACAGAAGAGATCTCAGTACTGAAATCTCAGATAGTCTTCCAGGAAGAACAATATGCTAAGTTGTTTAGCCAAAAAAAATCCTCCGAAGTAAGGACCGGCAAGATCACAGAACAGATCGCGCCCTTCTTGGAGGATTACCCGTTGGACTCCAGAACCGCTAGGTTTATTGGAGACCCTATTGATTTTGTTCATTTCGATGAGGATAAAGTCACGTTCGTGGAGGTTAAGTCTGGGAAGTCTCAGCTAAGTAAGAAGCAGAGAATGATTCGTGACCTGGTTAAGGAAGGAAAGGTAGAGTTTACTATCTACCGGGTTGAGGGAAAATAATGGAGCCTATTTATGCAGAATTTGCAGTAATAAAAGCGAATGAAACAACCTTTGATGTGATAATTATGGGTGAAGAAGCAATGCTGAAATCTTTTGTTAAAGTATATGACAAACTATTTTACATAGAAGAGTCTGTGTTTGATAGGAAGCCGGCAGTTATTGCTCCTGACTTCCCTAATGGGCAACACGCAGAGACATGGAAACAGTATTGGGTCCAAGCATTTGCTGATCCAGACCATTCCTGTGAAACTTGTCCAACAGTTAAACAACTGTTATCACTTATCGAGAAGGCTCGCCAGAAAAAATCGTCGTAATGAACTGAAATCGCGGCAAGCAACTAGGCCACAACGGGATCAAAAAAAGAGAGCCCTTACAGACATCACTCTGTGAGGGCTCTTTTCTTATTGGGAGATGGAAGAAATCCAAAGGTCAACCCGAAGGGTAAACCTCTGTTAAATAGTTCTCGAAACGGAAGGTGATCGGTAAGCATTATCGAGGCCGATACGCTTGCGAGACTCTCCGGTACCACCGACTGCATCGGTAGCGATCACTCTCACCTTGACAGGCCCGGTGTATTTGAAAGTAATCTTGCTGGTCTCTGGGCGCTCCTGGCTCTTGCGATCTCTCTGGCAGACCACGTCTGTGCAGCCAAGTTCGCCATCTATGTACCAGTTCCACAGGACGATGTTGTCCTTGTCCTGGTCCTTGGCCTCGGCTACGACTTCAACGTTCTTGCCGTCCTTGGCCATCTTCGTGATCTCTACCAGAGGCCTATGGTTTACCTTGAGGAAGCTTCCTACCTCTACCAGATGGATGAGGATGTCCTCTTCGTTCTTGAGGCGGGCAGCTTCGTTCCTGGCCCCTGTGCCGAAGCTCCAAGCGAGGATGTAACCTTCCTTCTTCTTGGCTCTTTGGATAGCGGCCCTGAAGTTGTCCACCACGTTGCGACCAATTCGTTCGCTCTGCTTGACCTGGATGGGTGTGCCTTCTCGGTGCCCGTCCAGGCCCATGTCCCCTCGACGCCTCTTGTTGGGAGTGCCCCCGAACTGGGTTACCATGAAGCCTTCGAACTCGTAAGGATCCATGTTATCGAGATCATCGAAGTCCAGCGGGAAGTTCACGATGAGGGCATGCTGGTCCTCGAACATCCCGAAGTGGTTCTTGATTCTCTCGTCGGCTACTCGAATGGCAGCCACGGATTCATCTATCCCAATGTAGCGACGCTTCAGATTAGCAGCCGCTATGGGAGTGGTACCTCCTCCTACGAACGGATCAAGAACTATGTCTCCCTCATTAGAGGAGGCCTTGATGATTCTCTCTAGGAGGGCTAGAGGCTTTTGAGTGGGGTAACCTACTCTTTCTTTGTCGGCCTGGTGAAGGGAGCCTACATCGTCCCACACGTCGTCACAGGAGCGGCCTTCGTCCGCGTAGTAGCAATACTCCTTACCGCTTTTCCAGGTTCCTTTTCTGTAGCGCCGCCCATTTTCGTCGGTGTAACGGTAGTTCTGTTCCAGACTGCCGGGCTCGTGGGGCACACGCACTGACTCTTCGTTGAATTGGCAATTTTCTGAGCGCGCATAAAACAGAATCACGTCGTGTTTTTTCCCAAACGCGTTCTTTCCACGTCCTCCGAACTTATACTTCCAAACTATCTCATTCCGAAAGTTCCCATAACCAAATACACGATCACACATTACCTTCAAGTAGTGAGAGGCATGCCAATCACAATGAAGGTAGAAGGAACCTGTATCCTTGAGGACGCGGTGCATCTCCACGATGCGTTCCTGCATCCAGGCGATGTAAATCTCCATGCCAGTCTTCTCTGAGCCACCGGCCCAGCGATCCTGGAATGAACGTACCTCTCCATCGTCTCCCCAGACCACATTATAGTTACGACCTGAAAAGAAGGGAGGATCTAGGTAGATCAGATTGATACTTTCGTCAGGGATTTCTCGAAGAGCTTTCAGGTTATCGTCACAGACAAGAAGATTGTCTTTTTCGATAGACTCGAACCAGGACATAACATACTCCGATCTATAGATTATTCTTCTTTACTACTGATACCCCAGTGTAGCTCAATTCCTCCGAGGAGAAAGAGCATGATGGTAGCACCCACTGCAACTAGGAACCCAAACAAGGGCAGACCCAACCCTATGACCATTCCGATGGCAGCTACTAACCAGATGGTGGAAGCCGTGGTGATCCCTACGATGTGAAGGCCGGTCTTCATGATGACACCGGCCCCGATAAATCCTACCCCTGTAACAATCTGGGCAGCGATCCTTCCGGGATCAACGGTGGGTGAGGCCCCGGCAATGTGTTGCCAGGAGTATACCGAGGCGAGGGTGAACAGTGTGGAGCCCAGGCAGATCGTCATGTTGGTCCGTAGACCCGCAGGCTTTTCCGCGTGTTCTCTCTCAAAACCAATCATGGCCCCGCAGATAGCAGAAACGCCCATTAGGAACAGGGCCCTGCTTTCCGTAAGAATAGACCACTCTTCAGCTATGGCCTGGGCGAATGCTGTCGTGCCAAGCCAAGCTTGAATGCTCTCTGTTACCATACCTACCAGTTCTAAGAATTCCATTACAATACTTCTTCTGGATCATCTTCCTCGCTGTACCTGTAAGGTTCTACCTTCAGGGTTGGGCATTCACAGAAGCCAGGAGAGTCCGGATCACCAGCGGATTCAGTCCACTTTTCGAGTCGGCAATCCGGGCAAATCTCCATGATTTTTCCTAGCTTCCGAAACCCCCGCCTAGCGTAGGACCGGGGAACACGGTTCCCTTCTCGGTATCTGTACCGAGGAGCGGGCCAACCTCCCCAGGATCCGTTTCGATGGGGGCTACTCCAACGGGCTCCTCTATCGTCGGTTCCACATTCTGAACCAAGCTGACCTGGCCCCGGGTGGAGGTGTCAAACAGATCGGACTCCCGGACTTTCCGGGAGAAGTTGTGGTACACCCAAGTACCATCACCAACCAATCCTCGTTCTTGCACGGCAGCCACCAAGGTCTTGGTGCTGATCGGACCACCACCAAGTTCCTGGAGCACTGCCAGCGCCGCTTCGACATAGTTTGCGTGTGCTGTGCGACCCATGTTACCTTCTCCTTATAGAGCCCTTTCTTGGGCTACATCTAAACTATAACACAAATTCCCCTATTTGTCAAATCAAAAGTTACTTATACCACATGGTATTCATGATATTGTTATCAGTGGTGAAGTTGATCGAGTGACCGGTTGAGGTTGTGCTACTTGTTATCACGTACTCCTGTTTGGCATTCGATATGTGCCCGAGGGCCTCTTCCGGGGAGAGCCCTTTTTTAGGTTTAGGGGCCTTCTTGATTCGTTTGGCCACAGGTCTTTTTCCAGCAACCTTCCATTCCCTCCCGTCCTGCTTGAAATGGGCCCATTGAGGGTACATGGAAGCTAAATGGGTTCCGCACTTTTGGCCCAACTCTATCAGGGCCCGGATGGTGTGCGCCTTCTGACCCATCCGTCTGAGTTCCTTGCGTCTCGCTTCCAAGACGTACAAGAGCTTGATGTCAAAGTCAGTGTATTTAGCACCGACCCTAAGCACTGCGTAGCCCCTGTTTAGAACGGCCCTCTTGAATCCCTTACAGCATTGGACTTTCTTCAGCATCTTCTGGAATTCATCCCAACTTACTACGTCGGTGAAGAAGTAAACGTGGAAGCCTCTTCGGGTCTCGTAGACCCAAGCGTCTCCCATCCCGCACTCCTTTTGGAGAAGCTTGACATCCTTTCGGATGATCTTCTTGACGTTTTTGCCATCATAGTCTAGCATAGGCATATGAGAAGTACCAAATTTATGCTTGCCACCGGAATAGTAGCTGGTAACCCCAATGATGTTCTCTCTCCAGTTCTTGATTACCCCATATGAGGCATGAGTTTGAATAAAGAACCGGGCTAGGAGGTCTTGGATATTGTAGTAGGGGAGTGGGCCGCAGGCGACAGTCGCCTCGTCGTCGTAGTCTCCCGCTCGTCGAGGCCTAGGGTACCAGACCAACACCTCTTCTTGGCGATTACCTCGAGAGCCCTCCGTCTCACTATATACTTTTACTTCTTCGCAAACTATTTCGTTGGGGGGGATAGACAGCTTCGTCCCTATATCCAACTGACCTAACTGCTCAAGGAACTGTTCTCTCATAGCAACAGCGTTTACGTTTTCTATATTTTTCATGCTATCCGCGTAACTGGAGTATCTTTCTTTGATTTCTTTGATGACATAAGGCATGTTACTCTTCCTTGGCAGCCACCAAAGTCTTTAATATCCGGTTGGCGTAGACTTCACATGTCGTAGCGTTCTCATCCGACAGACTTGGAGTGGAGTTCACCTCCAGAACATAGGGTTGCTTGGAGCGAACTCTATACATGACGTCTACTGCGCCGAAATCAAGACCCAGCGCTGCGATAGCCTGTTTGGCGGCATATCTTACAACATCTAACTCCTCTTCCCTGCGGTTCTTCGGGGCTCTGAAGGACCAACCAAACTCGTGATTCTTCTGGGGTTCATTCTTATCTGGCCTCTCCTCTCCTTGCCAGACCTTTTCAGAGATCTTGATAGATACGTAGTGATCCGCCCCTCTCTCATCAGGCGAGAGATTTTGAGACTTTTTCTTGATGAATGTATGGACCCGATATTCCCTAGTGTTCGAAATGAACTCCAGGAAGTGGGTAGCTCCTGCTTTGGAGGCTCTTTGCACTCCTGTGAGCGTCTTACAGAACCAGAAGCCTTGACCCTTGTGGTGGTAAGAAGTTCTACCGATAACCGGAAGGTCATTCTTGGATACCTCCCCTGGTCTGAGGAACAGCTCAGGGGCGGGAACCCCCTGCTCTGCGAAGATCTGCCGGGCTTTCTTCTTGTTTGACGCTGCTCGAACCATGTCCTGGGTGTTGATAATATCTCCCTCGTACGGGAAATCGTCGGTGACACCCAGGTTGATGATGATCTTAGGAACGGCTCCGGCCTTCAATGCGCTAGCTAGTCGTTTGGGGTATCCACCCCGAACGGGTTCATCATACAAGGCGGCTAGCATCTCCCGCAGAGCGCGCCCTGAGTGAACCCCAGTGTTCTTATATAGTATGAACATAGTCATATGCCTCAAGCTTGTGATTAACGAGGGAGCGAGTACTTCTTGCCCTCTACGATTACTTCGGTTTGCGGGTTATCCTAGGTATGGGTACCAACACCTTTATCACGGACCCCAAGACTGAAAGTACCCCAAGCTGAGAAGATCACTCTTCTCTGACCAGGCCTTGACCAGGCAGCTCCTCTCTCGACTCGGACTACAAGGATCATAGCTTCAACGCTACCAAGTAGCTGGTCCTTGTCGAGAACGTCACACCCTGTCTGTAGCACCTGATAGGCCAGTTATCAAAGTATCCCACATCCAAGTTGGCAGTGACGATGCCCAAGGCAAGTATTGCGAACCAGGATGCAGTGTGGCCTTCGAGACTCCAGTAGTAGGTCCCTCCGCTTTGACTTCTTATAGAAGAAGCTTTTGCTGAGTACAGTGATCCCCTAGGGAACACAACACATACCTTTCTTCGAGGAAGTAGAAAGTCCTGACTGTCTTTTCTGCCCAGGCCCCCGAAGAATCGAAACCCCGTTTAAAGGAATTCGAGGGTCTTCGGTTCGATCCCTGGCTTCTAGACCAGTCCCTCCATTAACCCATTACAATTATTTAAATTAGATCTGCATTAGACCTGCAATTCACAGGATTTGACTCCTGAGCTTCCCGCATGCTGACCAGTAACCCTCGCTTTCCCTCTGCCACGGAGGGCGACGCTGGACTGGGTTCATACGGTGAAGATGTTGGACTAGTATGGGGCAGGGATTCGAACCCCGCTTACGCCGTTCTATGAGTGAGTTTCACTCCCGAGACAGGGGAGCTACTCCAAGTAGATATTGACGACCGCAGTATATCCTTCCACTGCAAGGGCGGGGGTTGGACACCAGCGTGCCTTGGCATCCCCGATCGTGTATCAGCCACTCAAAGGGTGGTTAGACTAAGACAGTAGGTCCTCGGGCTCGGAGGGGAGACCTCCTGGTGTGGAAACTCGAAGTGCCCGGTCCACCGTTAATAGTCCAACTACGCGACGTGTTTTAAGCCAGGTATAAACTACCCACGGAGAAGCCACTCTAGTGGGGAACCCTACCCGACACTGCTTGTGGCGCAGCTGTGGGAGGCCCGTTTACTGAATGGCTGCCATCAACGTCGGCTGATGGACTTTTGAGTGTCCCACGGTTTTACTTGTCCTGAGGTTAGAAGCGTTCATCCCCGCCGGCGGTCCCTTTGGTGGCAACTACTTCCAAGACAGGCTCATTAGTCCCTCATTTGGGAGCTGTATACTCCTACTATTGGGATGGCGGCCCAGTCTTGCATCCGAGGCCGGAGCAAAGAGCGCTATTAAAGCTGCCTTCCTTGGCCCGGCATAGGATTGTACCTCCTGTGGGATTTTGCCGGTGGAAGACCCTGTTCACGCGTCTAGCCCTGTTACACCTCAAGAGAGAGGACTGATTATGGCCTATTCCGTGGAACCGTACGAAGAAAGCCCGCTTCCTAGGAGGAGAGCGGGCTTTCTTTTTGTCGTGACTGCGCGGCCTCTAGCTTAGGTTAGGCGTCTTAAGATCACGACTCTCAAAGGAGGAGGAACCCCCTCCCCTGATTAACTGAAGCTTTTACCACACCCACAGGTGGACGATGCGTTCGGATTGGTCACATCAAATCCACTCCTGTTGATGTCGTCGTAATACTCTAGTTGGGAACCCAGTAGATAGAGAGCGGATTTCTCATCGACCAGGACCTTCACACCATTCTCATACTGGTAAACCTCGTCGGACTCGTTGACGTTATCCCAGCCTAGTTTGTACAGGAGACCAGAGCAACCACCGCCAATTACAGCGACACGGAGACCGTCCTTTGGTTCACTCTCCTTCAGCAGCAGCACCTGTGCTTGTAGCTGCGCCTCGGCTGTCAGCTTGATGATCTCTGCCATCTTTTACCTCCAGTACCACGACTTTCTCCCGATCTCTGAATCCGTTGATGGGATTCTCTGCGGTCCCGTCGGGTGTTCCCTCGATGAATTTCTTGGCTAGCTCTACAAGCTGCTCCTTAGTGTTCAGCGAAGGATCTTCCTCAACAGTGTCGAACAAGTACCTGACGATCTTGCCAACAAGGGGCGAAGCCGGTAGCTGAAACTTCTCCATGATGTCATTTCCGTTGACTTTGAGGTCTCGAAGGCTATGCGCAGAAGACTTCTCGTACACTTCCCTGATACGTCTTTGGAAATCGCCCTGCTTCTTCGTGATGGGTAGGTGAGCTTTCAACTCGTTACCCATGCGGTCAGCCTGCCGTAGCAAGAACTGCGGGTGAGTGTCCAGAGTATCCAGATCAGCCCTCTCGATACCGCACTTCCGAATGAACCTACGGACAGCTTTATCCGTCCAGTCGCGATCATATTTGTACTGATGCCAACGCACGAGGTGTATCACTGCCTCGGAGAAGTCTTTAGGGAACTTCATCCGTTTCATGAAGGTGTAAGTCAACTTCGTGGATACTATCTCGTGGTTATGAAAGCTTACATCATCCGGACCATCTCCGTTGGGTCTGAGTTGTCTTGTCGGCGCCTTACCAAGATCATGGCACAAAGCCGAGAATCTAACAGCCAGGTCATTGGAGAGTGAGCACGCAGCATCCGTTGCGTAGATCACGTGCTCGAAGACTGGGTAGGAATGGTACTTAGGATTCTGTCCACAACCTACACACGCAGCCAGTTCTGGAAGCATGATGTTCAAAAGACCTGTGCGCGACAGGGCCTTGAAGGCTCTAGACGGCTTGTCGGACTCCATAATCTTAATGAACTCGTCTCGTACTCTTTCTGTGGCTACTGAATTCAGTAGTTCAGCGTGGCGCTTGATAGCCCCGAAGGTGTTCCCTTCCAGACGGTATCCGGTCCGCGCGAGCAGGACCATGGCTCGTAGCATGCGCAGAGGGTCTTCTTTGATCCTGTCTTCTGGGTTTCCAACCGCGACAACCAGTCGCCGCCGGATATGCTCAAGACCTTTGTGGAAGTCAATCACCGCTTTGCGATCTATCTTCCCGTTATCGTCTATAGCATCAATACTTAGGTACATTGCATTCAGGGTAAAGTCTCTTCGCTTGGAGTCTTCCTCCAAGGAGATTTCCGGATCACACACAGCCTTGAAATCAGTGTGTTCCGGTCCTGTGCTGACCTCTGTACGGGGGAAGGCAATATCTACATGCCCCTTCATTCCCGTTGGTCTAAATAGGTATACTCCGAAGGACTTCCCTACAAGTTCTAAGGAGCCCCTCTTCTTTAGGAAGTTCTGAAAGTCGCTAGGTGTTACGTTTCTCACTACGAGATCCAGGTCGTTGGGTACCTTCTTGCGAATTAAATCGCGTACCGTACCTCCGACCAGAAAGACCTCTGCACCTAGCTCCTTTCGAAGCTTCCGCAGAGCTTTCAGTCTTTCCATCTTTGTCTCCTAAGGCACTCACCTCCTGTGGTTTATGCCGATTATTCTTCTACCGCATCTTTGTACATGCGGGTTTTGTGGAAGAAACCTAAGGTCTCCTCCTTGATCTGCCGAGCCCTCTCTCGCGTGAAACCCATCTCCGCACCTACCTCTTCCAAGGTCTTTCCTTCCAGTAGCAGGGAGATCACGTCCCGGGCGTCGGGATTGAGATTACCGAGGAATTTGCCCAGAAAATCCTTCTGGGCCGCTTCCATTTCGGGAGTCACTTCGTCCACTTCTTCGTTTTCATGCCCCTTGATGTCTTGTTCTACCTTGAGAACCTTTTTCACCATCTCTTCGTAGGAACGATCCGCGTTGCGAGCCAAGGTCCTGATTTTCTCCTTCAGGTCTCGAACACGCTCCGTTGCTTCCCTCGGGGAGTCGGCTTCGAAGTTTGGGGCCTCGTAGCTTCTCAGATCCTCTGCCGGGTCCCCGTTGTATTCTCGGGACTCCAGAGCGTTACGAATCTGATCCACCAGAGTTAATGCTCTGGCCATGTAATTAGGTACGGTGTAGACGCTGTTGTTCGAGAGGAAATACTCGAACATGTTGCTCTTGATACGAACCACAGCCAGGTTGTGAAAGGCTTTAGGATTGCTTCCTGCCTTTTCAGGATCCCAACGTCGGATGGCGTCTAATAGACCCATCAGCCCTTCTACGACGAGATCTTCATACTCGATCAAGGGTCGAGTATACTTGCGAGCTAGGAATAGGATCTCTCGGAAGTAGGATGACATGATCTCATCCGTACTATACTCTCGAGGGTTCACGATTCTCCGGATCGGGCCCTTTAGGTTGTCCTTGAGAATCGTGAGTTCTTTATTCATTTGACAGGTTCTCCCATAAGCCTTCCTGCTCTTCCGAGCCGGGGCTCATCTCTGAGGTATCCAGCTTCGACGAGGTATCTAAAGCCTTCGTCCGTGATAACTCTACCTCTCTTGGTTCTTACTATCAGACCTTCGTGAATAAGGTAAGGTTCAATGGAGTGCTCTACTGTTCCCCTATCCTCGTTGGCGATAGTAGCTAGCATCTCTACCCCTACAGGGTCGGATTGCTTAGCCAATTGAGTCAGGATTTTGATGTCGGTCTTCGTCAGGCCTCTATCATCTACCTTGAGAAATTGTTTGAACATCAGTTCGGCTAGTTCTAAGGTGATCACATTCTCTGTACCTGGATTCCCCTTGGCAGCAACTACCGCTGCGTCAGTGAGCCTGTCCAGGTACCGGACGATAAGTCTGGGAACACCCCGAGACCTCTTGGCTACTGCGTTAGCTACTCCCTCACTCAGTTTCAAACCCTGGGTGTTAGCGTGGAGTTCAGTGACCTGTAAAGCCTCGTCGTGGGCATAGGTTTCAAACTCAGATTGGATCTTGAACCGGTCCAGGAAGGGCTTGGAAAGCTTGCCTGGCATAGTTGTTGCACCAATCAGAGTGAATCTCGGGACCCACTCGAACACATCTTGATTGTTTACCTTGACTGGCAGCTTCCAATCCTGCATGGCGACGCCTAGGTTCTCCTGCGCCAGTAGCGGAAGCTGGTGTATTTCGTCTACGAATACGATCTGGGGTTGAATCCGTCCTACGACCTCGCCTTGTTTGTTATATCCGTCATCAGGCATCCTAAGGAAGAGTTTACGCAGATCCTCCGTTTTCTTCGCTGTGCCTGGTGTGAGGGCCATTGGTTCCGTACCAAACTCTCTGGCTACTGCTTCAGCCAACGTGGTCTTTCCTGTGCCTGCGGGCCCCTTCAGCAGGATGTGTGGGAGAGACATGTTTCTGGCTTTGGCGGCTTCTATGGAGATTCTCAACAACCTGATGAAGTCAGTGTTACCTATAAAGTTACTCATAGTGATCATGAAATACTCCTCTAGCTGCTATAAATATACGTTATGAATAGTGGGATGTCAAGCCCTAGACTTAGTGAATGGGGTAGGATCCGTCAATGGGGATTCCTCCAAGCCCTCCCGCCTCAAACTCCTCAATGCAATACGTCGTGGGACACCCGGAGCCGCCGCAGTCACTGCAGCAATCATCAGACGTTTGGGAAGTTGTGCTGGAGGACGGGGAAGTCTCTCCAGCTTCATCCTTTTTTTCGCTTTCTTTGGCCTCCAGCATGTCCTTTAGAGACTGTTCTGGGGAGGGTTGTCCTTCTCCCTCCCAGTTTTTCAGCTGCTCTCGATGGATGACCGCCCCTACTTCATCCCCCGCTACTCTGAAATACGCTTCCTGGGGAGGGCTAGGTGTGTAGTGGTAAGGAATCCTGTTCGTCCAGTGCTGACTCCGGTGAGCAGGTCCATAGAACCCTTCATCGTAACCAACTAAGTCCAGATCTTCGTCACCTTCCTCGTCCATTTCCCAGTTCCTGAGAACCTGAAGTTCACTCTGCTTGAACTTGTTGAACATCCTCTCTAGAGCTGCCCATGCCCGCGGCTGGTTCTGAGGCGTGAAGTGGTCCGTAGCGGAGCCTGCTCCCCCAGGAAGAAATGCGTCGATTCTCGCGAGCCAGTGGCCGGAACTCCATGCCGTAGTTACCACTGACTCCAGCTTCTTCTGGTATACCTTCCACTCTCTGCCAGTGAAGGAGTACGTCTTGAAGTGTAGGCTGGGTGGCGCCAAGTCCACGACAACAAACTTCTTTTCCTTACCGCCCCCGAATTGCCTTAGCGTAACTTCTAGCCTCTTGGGTCCGATTAGCCCGGACAAAGTCTCATCCTCCATCTTTTTGATCTGGCCTATTGAAGAGACTACATCTTCCTCTTCGCAGATACACTCCAGAGCTTCAAAGGCTTGGAGCTGATCGTGTTCATTGGGGCTATAGGGTTCAGTGAATCCTTCTTTATACGTATCATCATATAGAGTAATGGATTGTATTACATACTCGTCCATAGAGATGGTGAGTAGTACCACCCCGCCCATGTGACAAGGAGCGTGGATTAGTAGATATTTGGACCCGTCCTCTATCCAAGCCCGAGTGACTTCAGCGTCGAGCGGGCCATTTCCGGCACTCTGCTGTCCGCGCCTAGCCAGTGAGACTCTGATCCGGACTTGATCCGTTTCCATTGAAGACTTACCCTCACAAGTAGAACTACTCTGTGATCCCCCGCAGAGTAGTCGCCTGATCTAGAAAATCCGAAACTCTCGAACAATTTCAGGCTGGCTTCATTGTCTTCCCTGACAGTAGCATAGACCATCTTGGTATTGACTATGCTAAGAGCTCGTCTCAACAGATGCCGAGCGATTCCTTTACCTCTCCACTTCGGGTGCACCACTACGTGCTTGATCTCGGTGAATGTGTAGCTTTGCCGGTCTGTTCCGGCTGCACCGAGAACCCACTGCCCGTGAGTTTCCACTATGTAATTGGTGCGGCCAGTCTGGATGTCAGCTGCAGACTTCTTTGTTGAGAGCCCGTTGTGACAGTTGATGAGGGCCGCTATTTGATACGCTATTTGATCATGTGTTAGTGTAAAGTAAAACATAGGTTACTCCTCCAGAGACTGTAGAACCTCCTCCGCTTTATCTGCACTGAGACCCTTCACTCTCTGGTACAGGCGCGCGACCAACTCCGGAGAAGCCAGACTCCTCTTTTTGGCTGCTTTCTTGGTAGCCAAATCTTTGGTTTTACCGTCATGGTTAACGAAGTTGAGGATTTCCGCCACATACAATCCCATTTGCTCTTCACTGAGGCCAGGAGCAGTAGTGATGGAGAGCACGCGCGCTACTCCATCTGTATGGGAGATACTGACAGCTCCCATGTCCAACTTGGCTGTGTCCACAGCTTCGATGGCCAGCGAGGCTACCTCAGCAGGAACCAGATCCATACCCCAGTCCAACCATCGCCAACCCATCTTCACGCTCTTTTTGAGCTGAGAGGCACTGGACACCAACTCCTTGGCCGCGATTTCAGCAACCAACAGGGCAGTGTCGTGATGGATGTTGAAGCCTGCCATCCCACTCTTCTTGATGTGCCTCTTAGCCCTGGCGATCAGTGTCTTCATGGTGGCTTCGACAGGGTCTTCTCCCTGATCCTTCTTTTGGGCGTAGAGAGCACCGTCTCGGAAAACACCAATGCGATACTCATCTCCCTGGTCGAAGGTACGAGCGTAACAGTAGGGGTCCTTCTTTTTGGAGTTACCCTTCAGGGCTGCCTTTACGTCCTCGAGGGTGTAGCAGAAGACGGGCTCCCCCTTGTTGTGGCGGGTTAGGATGACCAGAGGCAGAGAGATTTCACCCTGCTCTAGTGCATGCGGGATGAGAGTGCCTCCTGCTACCGCCGGTCGCTTGGGATCGAACTCCAGGAAGCCCGGGACTGATAACCCTAGGTCCCTAAGGATTTTTAGGGTGCCCAACTTGTCTCGATTGAGAGCTACCGTCTCCGGATGGTTTAGGAGACGGACTTGATTCTGGGCGATCAGTTGAGCCAACGCTTCCGAATCATATTTTGTACCCGGTTTGCATCCCCAACCTATAACCACGTCGTACCTGTGGAAATCGGGTGTCTTCTTACCTGCCTCGAACCCCAATGCTTGGCCTAGAATGGGGCCAGTCTTGTCGGATCCGTAGGAGTACCAGACAAAGCCGCTCATCTACTTCTCCTCTACCGCTTCCAGAGCCCGCCGTAACTTCGCTTTAGGCCTCGAAAACAATGGTTTTTCAGTGTACCAGTTGTTCCTGATATCTAAGTCGATCGTTGCTGCACCTGTTTCAGCGAGAGCCATCAAAGCTTCTAGTTCCACTGAGTATTCATCGAAGAAGTCAAGCTTCCTCAAGCTTTTCTTCCATTCCTTAAGATGACTATCCGTAACTTCAGCGGGAACAGCCCTATTGATGAGGCCCTGCACTCCTCTGATATCTTTAAGTCCGAAACTCCTCAGGAGTCCTTTACGGGATGCCGGCTGTAAAGCCCACTCTATGTCGAATTTCTGATCGGCGATGCGGCCGTATGCAGTTTCCGCGATGCACTTGGCAGCCCCGATAGCAACTTTAGCCAGCGTTGGGTGGACCAACCAGAGCCCACTCAGTACTCTGTACTCGAAGCGGTCTTGCTCCGGGTAGTCTGCCCGTATGTCCCCAGCCTTCCCGTAATGGTACAGGCACCCATTCCTTCTCCGATGAGGCTCGGGAGTATCGAACCGACACATTGGCAGAGCGAGAAGTGAATCAAGAACTGTGGCGATCTTTTCGTAGACGCCATAGGCTACGTCTTTCTGTATCTGGATAGGTCTTCCCAGGTGGATGTGCCCGCCAAACCAGTAGACCCGGTTCGAATCCTGATAGGTAGCACCTCCCTGCCATTTGAACTTGTCTACCGTCTCGGGAGGATTCTTGAGAATCTCCTCGATCCTTTTTACTACCACTAGGTGGTCTCTATCCGGGGGAGGACGAACCTCCACACTGGGCCCGTCGCTGCCGAAGCGGCCATCGTGAGGAATAACATGGTTACCTCTGTTCAGGATTCCTCCGGATCCGATCAAGCCGAACTCAGGGTCCGCCCCCACAGTGATGTTACCAACCCCATCAGAGACCCACACATTACCTTCTTTGCGGTTGATTCTCTGTTGAACCGTCCGGCTGACGAACCCAACAGATACTGCCTCTTCATCTGTCACTTTACCCTGTTGAATCAGGACGGCGAGGCGTAGAACATCCTCTTTATACGCCTGTTTGACTCTCAAGTTGGTTTGATACTTTCCCTTGCCCAGAACAACAGTGCTGTTGGAGAATCCAAAGTATTCCCGAGCTTTCCTGGGAAAACGGATCGTACCATTCTCACTCTTGTCGGACATTGTTTTGGATGCTAACAAGCGAAGTTGCACCTTCCTTGACATGTCTTATTCCTTAATGGTGGTTGCTCTTTTCGCACGCCCCTGATCCCGCTGCTTAGCGGCCTGGTACTGCTTCCGCAGGTCCCGTATTACTTTCTGGACGCTGCTGTCCCGAAAGATGCTTTTTGCCTGGTCAGAGATATCTTTCCTGCGAGACTCGGAGAGCGTAGAGAAAGCCGATAGTGAGATGCCTATGTTCCCCTCAGTCAGCGGGTAGCCAGAGTCGTCTAGGCTCAGCATAAGAGTGACGAGTTGCCTCAGTTCCCAGATTCGGTTCTGGGATCTTAACTTCTTCTCCTCCGCTCTTTCCAGTCGTTTGGTGATGTCACGTCCCTTCTTGCGAGTCTCTCTGATCTCTGACTTGGTGTCGAAGCGCGAAACGGCATACCCAAAGTTGAAGTGGGTTTTCGCCAACAGATTGGCTAACTCTACCTTGGTGAGTTTGTCCATCTCCATCTGAGTGAGGCCGATGGTTTTGGAGATTTCCGCATCGCTATCGAAATGGGTGCATATTCCCATCGACTTGGCTCTTTCAGTGGCACGCTCAGCCTCTTCTTCGCTCCCGATCTCTACCTCCACCACCACCATCGAGCCGTCGTCGTCGGCCTTTTTGCCAGCAGCGGCGGGGATGGCCTTCACCGCTGTTTTGTTGCCTGCCTTAGTCGTCTTGACTTGGGAGGTAGCGCCACTTTGGGTCCCTGAATACGCTCCTTGCGAGGATCCACAGTTAGTACCAGTCCTGGTTGCGGGTTTGGTGGTCGGCGTGATTGGAGTGAACCAGCCTGCCTCCAGTGGTACGTTATAAGGTTTTATGTTCCCGCGTACAGAAATTTCGTTCAGGTCTTTCCAACCAGGCTTTCCGGCGGGCCACGGGATGGAGGTGTCGAAGATGCGAAAGTCCTTCTCAGCAAGAGCAGAGTTATATGTTGCTAGCGCGGGCAGTTCGTTGTCAAAGAGTTTCCGGTAAAATTCATATCTCTCCAAAGCTGCTTCCACGAATTTCTTTTCGGAACAGATGATGACGATATTCAACGGAGAGATGAAGAAATACTCCATCGGGCGACCGAACCGGAAGGTTACCACCTGAGAAGGGAACCTCGTGTTGACCACGATACAGGCGGCAGCCCCGTCGAGTCTGCCTCCCAGCTTCTCCATCATCTCCTCATCGAACGGCTTGGTACCGTGCTCGCTGAGATGAAACATCAGGTGGAAGATAGACTCACTGTCCACCTGCCCCTGCCTCTTGAGAAATTTGGGAAGATTCCTGAAAATGGTCTCGTGGTTGTACAAGGTCCCGTTGTGAATGCCAAGGATTGCGTTCCTGTCATCCAGCTGGACCGCGAACGGATGATTGTCATCGTTATCCCTGCCCTTGCTGCCTACGGTTGCCTTTCGACAATGGCCAACTAGAGCTGTCAGCTCCTGGTCATGCTCCAACCAGGCATCCATGAAGTCGCTGTATACCACTGGGTCGTCGGAGTCTTTACCGTCTAGGAAAAGCCATTCGGAGGCTTTGATTCCTTTCTTGGTCATAGCCCAGTCACCATCAGTATGAACCTGATAGATGCCAGTAGCGTCTTCTCCACGAACCTCAGTCTTCTGCATGGCACTCGAAAATAAGATCTTCAGGGCACGGTGGCGGACCTCCCTTGAAACCCCGGATTCATACTGGAGTATGCCCACAATTCCGCACATTTCTATACGCCTCCTAACCCATCGCACCGGCCAGCCACCCACTGTGCTGCCGGACGTGTTTCTTTGGTACTGGGATGTCAAAGTCAATGATCTCTTCGGTGATCCTCCTGTCAATGTTGAGATCGAAGAGCATACCTGTACCATCATTCACGAACTCACATGTTTCCTTGGCCTTCATGCCGAGACGTTTGGCTACTCGGTCATAGAACTTAGCTTCAGATACGGCAAGAATCATGTCGTAGTAGGGAAATCGGAACACACATAGGGAACGCTCATACTTGAACATGATCATCTGTGCAGGGTTTCGCAGGTCCACTAGCGCCCCGGTGAAAGCGCCCCAAAGTAGACTTCCAGTTTGGGCCATTGCTTGCTTGGGGCTCAATCCCTGCTCCACGAAATGGAGGTAAAGCTTGAAGATCACTTCAGAATCCACGTCTCCCTCGCGCTCGAAGTCTTCTTCGAACTTGCTGAAGAGATGATCCTCGTTGTATAGAGTACCATTGTGGATGCCTACGATGGGCGGAGTGATGATAGGGTGGTTGTTAAAGTTCTCCTCAGTCGAGCCTACTGTAGTAGCCCGAGCGTGTAGCATGACGAAATTGGTCTGGGGACCTATACCTTCTAGCACTTCGTTATACATCGGTCTCACTACCAGTCGTTCTGGACGGAGAGGCATCTTGAATACCTTGCTCTCTGTACCCTCGTTGATCACTGCTATGCCAGCAGCGTCAATTCCCCGAGGTTGTAACTCGACCATAAGCTCCTTACACACGTTGCGTAGGAGCGGGTAGGGGACTCGCCCTCGGGCTCTCTTTCCGAAGGCAATGGTTGCAATACCGCACATTCCGATCTTCGGCCTCCTATGTCGTTATGAGAGACCCTACTGGGTCGCTCCAGCGAAACTCTCCTTTCTGGATGAGTTGGTGAACTGCATCCGCCACTCCGGGTGAATGCTGACCAAGATAGGCCGCTACTTCTTCAATCCACATCTCCAAATGATCGCAGTCCATGACGCTTCCCAGATCCACCGCTTCTCGGATCTCGTCCGCGTTCAGGATCTGGTTACTGCCGTCACCGTTGGCGAATGGAGCGTACAGATCATCTTCTATCTGCTGCCAGCTACGCCCCGCGATGAGTCGCATGGAGCAGGGCTCCCCTGCCAATGCGACAAGAATGTCATAAGCGGGACCTAGGCCACTCAGTTCTGGCTTGAGCCAGTTGACCATCTCCGTAGCGTTCTCACGGAGCCACGGGATATGTTGATGAATGCCCCGGGTGTCGGCAAAGCGATTGTCTCCCCACTCTCCCATTAATCCCCCCGCGATTAGGTGGGGTTGAATCTCTTTGACCTTCGCACGAAAGGCATCGCTACCGTCCTCCATCACCCCATACTGGGACAGACGAACAGCTTTCAACACCAGAGCGTAGCAGAGCATGGCCCACGCAGTTGCCACGGCTGGGGACAGAGTACCATCAGCAATCCGGTTCTCGATGTGGAAAGTCTCCACGTCTCCGGCATGGTTGAATTTGCAGAAGTGGTACGCTACAGAAGCATACTTACCTTTCTGGTTTGAAGCAGTGTTCATACCGATTACTGTCTCGAACATTTCTGCTTGAATCTTCTGCATGCGGCTGCGCAGAGCACTGAACCGTCGCAGAGGTTGACGGAATCGCGCCCATCTGGTTATGTGTTCGGGTTTGGTTCCTGCGCTCATGATCCAGAACATGGCTAATTCATACCGACGATGCAGCTGGTGGAGATTGGCAAGCACGATCTCCGGGATCGGTTTCTCCAGCTCGGAGACCGTTCTTCCTATCCTTGGACCATCGAGGTAGGTCGCCAGGATGTGGTAGTGTTGGCCACACCTTTCATTGACGAACCCTCCTCTTGAGATTATGGGATCGAGGATATCCTTGCACATGCGGTAGAAACTGTTCCAGTGAACCCTCCTACCGACAGTGGGTACCTCTATGCCCCCGTTGCTGGCCAGAGAGTTGTCCTTCTTGACCTCGAAGACACCTTTCTTGCCGAAGTCTCCTACGAACTGAGTGGGTTGGAGAAGTTCCCGCATCTCCGCTCTAATGGTCTCCGCATTCTGGCGGATATCCCCTTTCTCGACCACGTCCCCTTCCCTCTGGAAAGAGGGACAGATGGTACAGAATGGGGTGTGCATGGAACAGCCGTCAGATCCACGGCAGTCGAGTAGCCAGGAATCACAGTTCTTACATGCGTTTATATCACCATCATCTTGAGCAGGGCATTTGAACTTCTTTCCCAGGTACAAACCGGAGGCTCTAGTCTTGCAGAGAGTGGGATGCCGGTCAACGAGACAGACTTCCAGGTTGGCACAGTCCTGGGAGCAAGGGTCTCCCGCTCTGATGCAGGGTTGGTTATCTTTGATCTGTAGAACCCGCTCCGGGGAGGGGAGATTGATCTCGAACTCGGTCCCAACTTTCAGAATCTTGGGTAGAAACTCCAGCCAGTACTCGGTATCCTCGCGGTTAAGAGCCGGACGGCCTTTCCTTTGCTGAAATCTAATCTTTTCGCGCTTCCGTTGGGTCACGCTTGCTCCTTCCAGTTGTGTAGCAGATCGGGACTAGGTTGCTCCCCATCTCTTACTGCCCTGAAGAACGTTTCTACGGCTCCCACGTGGTTCTTGAAAGTCGGGAGGTCCATCAGTTGATCATATATTCTAGGAAGTTCCTCTAAGGCTACTCCGGTATGGTGATGCTTCAGAGTTTCCTTAATCTTATTAGGGTTTGGGATTGGCATGATCTCTTGCAGCTCAGTGGGGGTTAGTTTGTGCAGATTGACAAACTCGTTACTGGCTACCTTCATGCGACTCACAATGCTCTCGGTTACCATGAGGGTTAACCCTAGAAGTCCCCGAGCTAGTTTAGGAGAGCGAAGATAGAACCCTCCCGGAGTGCGGTACTCTAGCGTCACGTTGGAAGGCCGATAATCTCCAGGCTGCCCATATTGGCTGGATCCGAGGCGTCTGCCGTGTGATATCTCAAGAGGCATCAAAGGTACCGATACGTACCAGTCTAGGCATTGGACAATGTGGTTCATTGCCGCTCGATTGAAGCTCTTGTGCGTGTTCAGGATCTCAGGAGGAATTCCTAAGTGAACGTGGAATCCTGCGGGAGTGCCTTGGTAGAAGGAGTGGGCTTGGTAGCTGAAATCTTTCCCTTCCGTCGGGTACCCTGTAAGCCACCGACTCCTTTTCATCTTCCCAGGAACTTGGGGAATTAACCTTTGAAGGTTGGCAACTACTTGATCCTCGTGTTTTCCATACATAGGTCGCAGTTCGGCTAGTCCACCATCCGAACCTATCTGTCCGTCGTAGGGTAGGTAGTTGGCAGCTGTAATGTGGCGATTACCCCACATAATGAAAAACTCTGGATCACAACCCAGAGTTACGTCAAGGACCTTGAACTCCACGTTACCGCCTCGGATCTTCTCAAGGATCTCGGGACTCACGTAAGCACATGTTTGAAGAGGGCTGAAGGTGTTACCTATCTCCAGCACTACTTCTTCTTTCCCACGTAGTTGCAAGAACTGCCCGACTAGGACGCCTAACTCCTCTCGGATACTTTGCGGGAGAGAGATACGTCTCGGGGTACCCCGCATTAGAGCGTTAGGTTGAATGTCGAAGTCCAATTATATTTCCTCCACTGGCATATTCATTTTCCTATATACTCTGTCATACCTGAACTCTGCCTGGTTAGCAAACATTTCGATCTCTCCATCTATATAGTCATACGCTACTGCGGAAGTCTTGCCCTCCGCAGTTCTCTGGATCCTCCCGAGAGCTTGGATTACGTTGCCCTTCCACTTGATGGGAGAAGCAAAGAAGAGCCGATTCAGAGGTTTATAGTTAAAACCCTCCATGAGGAGGTCGTAGGTTGCCACCAAAACCTGGAGTCTGCCTGACTTGAAGTCTTCGGTAACCTGTTCCCTGATCTTCTTCGGGATTACTCTTTTCTTTTTGCGTTTCTTCTTTTTGTGTTTCCCTTCCGTAGGAGTGTCGTCTACGTCCACGGCTCCTACTAGAAACTCGCATTGTATTCCTCTTTTCTTGAGCATGTCTGTCAGTATTTCAGCATGCTTAGTTCTCTCTACTAGGACTATGCAAGAGTTGCCGGGTTGGCACTCCGCTACTATGTCCTCTGCTATCATGCGGTTCCTAGCTTCGTCGTGGACCATCCTTTCCATGAACCCGTGGTAGTCCATGAGGTGGGCATCTCGTGGGCGCCACCCGGTTTGTCGCCTCCGAATGTTAGGAATCATGAGGTGCTCTTCCTCAAATAACTCCTCATGTTCTATTTTCGCCACCACGGGACCAATAGAATTGAACATCACAGCTTCCAGTTTATCCCGCCGGTATGCAGTGGCTGAAAGGCCATAGACGTATTTAGCAGCGAAGTTATTCACTACCATCAGGAAGGTCTTGCTCGGAACGTGGTGGGCTTCATCCACGAAGACGACCCCGAACTCTTCCTCCAAGGAGGAAAGGTCCCGCTTAGAGAGGGTAGGGATCATGCCTACGGTGATCTGTTCACCTATCCTCCATTTCTTCCCGTGAATAATGCCAACTTGTTTCCGAGAAATGTTCAAGTGCTCCTCGATCTCGTCGAGTACTTGATCTAGCAGTCCCGTAAGATGTGTCAGCCAGAGACACTTCAAGCCAAGTCTCTGGGCGGCTATAAGACCCATGACGGTCTTCCCACTTCCTGCAGGAGCGGATAGAAACCCGTTATCATAAGATAGAAGTTCAGCTACGGCAGGCTCCTGGTCGTCCACTCTGAGAATAGTTTCACTCTCAGGATATATCTTTTCTGACTCAGGGGCCACCCTGTTGTCTTCTACTTCCCACTCTCGACCCAGATCATTTAGGAGGTGGTGTAATTGTCCTCTGGGGATAACTATCCCGCCATCATCCAGTTCTGTGTACTGCTTGATATACTGTGGAATGTTTCTAGTATACCTACCAAACGTCTTAGCTTCTACATACTCTGGGTTCACTGTAGTCAAGAGGGACTTCAGATATTCTTTAAGTTCCTGATCCACTCCTTGTATTTTCAGATTCTTGCGGATCGTTAGTTTCATTAGAGTATCTCTTATCATACCATCCAGAACCGGCGCACACTAGAACAGCTCGCTCTCTTTTTCTCCGTATACGCTCTTGATCTCGCTTACGTTCTGCGCGTCTCCTTCTCTTCTTCTTGCCCTTCCCCATTTCACCTCCCTCTACGTGGAGGAGATCGTGATCATTGCTCTCGATTACCTCTTCGTGAAAACATTTAACGTAGTTACCTGTATCCTGAGGACAGTTCTGCGCGAGGGAACAGTGAGGTCCACAAAGATTAGTCAGGAACCGATACATTCGGCCCTCGACGGCTTTCGGGATGCCCTTCTTCATGGCTTTCTGGATCCCCGATCCCTGTTTCCACAGGTGTGCCAAACGCTCCGGGGGGTAATCCGTACAACTAGGATCTAACCCACACGCACTGCACCACTCTTCACCTCCTGCCGCCTGGATCTCGTTTACGGTACGGCAATGGGGGCAGGGGACAAAGGAAGCGGAGACTTCCGAATCCGCGTCGGGTTCTTTCTCGTCCTCAAAAGGTTCTTCCAGGACCATGACAATCCCGCAATAGTTACAAACGACGGTATTGCTCTCTTCGTAGAGGAGCATCTGGGGTTGTCCACCCAGATTCTCCGAGCCACAATCAGGACATTGTTCGGGAATCGAATGGATTATTCGAAGCATTCTTCTTGAATCTCCCCGTCAGTTCCCCAATCGGGGTTCCGGCGACGTCTTTCCAGAACTTCCACCCGGATCTCCTATTCCCTGAGACACCGAGAGCTGCTCCGGACAGGCTGTCGTAGATGTTTCCATCGCTGCAGAGGTACCCGTCATCAAGGACGTCCAGGGTGTATGTTTGGCCCCGGCTCTCCCCTCTCAAAGTGGTGCCTACTTCCAAGCCCTCCTTATTTCCCGTGGGCTCTGATATTACCTTACTCTCTAAGTCTTGCATTCTCTTTTCTAGAGCAGATACCTTTCTCTCCAGCAGATCCTTCGAGGCGGGAATCACAGTAGCTGTAACTGTGGTGATCTCCTCCGATCGTTCCGCAATACTGCCCTCTACTTCAGTTCGTTTACGTCTTGCTTCGTTGAATTCATCTATAGAATCAAAGACTTGCCCAGGAAAACTGGGATTTGTGAACGGCATAATACTTCTCCTTTAATACGTATCATATAAATATACTTCTCTACTCTGAGTGACTAAATATAGTTACTCCCACTACCTGTCCAGTACAGGGCCCTGCCTTTCTTATGCTCTAGATATCGAAGCCAGATATTCATCCGGACCTCTTGCATTAGAAAGCTTCTGGCCCACTCCTGGAAATTGTCTCCGGAGCTTACGAACCAACCGCTATGATCGGTCAAGAACCAATCTGGAATACATACTTCCAGCTTTTCCGTGCTAATGTACATATCCTGAGTGGGATGTTGATCCGCTTCTAAATCATACTCTTCCTTGAGTTCCGCTAGGAGTTGAACGGAAGTCATCTTGATGATGTTCTGCACGGCATCGATAAGGTCGGGATGTTGTCGGAGGATCAAGATCTCTTTGGTGGACAGGCCGTTCAGAAGTGCCTGGTACCGGCTGTCTCCCCCTCCCATGTTACGCACCATGGCCTGTTTGTTGGCATAGGAGTAACGACTCACGTTTATGTTTCCTCCCAAAAGGGAAGGGGGAAGGGAGACTGTCTCCCTTCACCCTCTTCCAATTATATGCCGGTTTCTAGCCGCTGGCAAGTCTGATCGGACTCCAAGCCTAGCTGGATCAAGTGGCCCACAAGGTCCCTGGGCTCCGTCTCCAAATATTCCAAAAGATCAACCGGATGCAGTTGCGCTCGGGTTGCGAAGTACTGTCGGTGGTACCGTCGAACAATCGTATTGATGATGCTCGACTTTCCTTCCTTCAGGTGCCGCTGGTAGTGCAGCCGGAGGGCAGACTCCCCCTTGACTCCCAGCTTCGACGCGTATTCTCGGATGATCTGACATAGCTGGTAGGATTCCTTGGTAGGAAACCCCAACTTGACCAATGCATCAGTGTCAGCCAAACACACAGCTTCGATGCACTCTTCTCTGAGACTTTTGGTCCCGTGTTTCTGGGAGAACACGGAATTCCCCACCTTGTCGAGAAAGACTTCGACGTTGATGTGACCTTCTCGGTCCCTGTAGGGGATATTTCCTTCCACGATTCTCATCAGATTGTAACATAGCGCGATAGTCGGACCAGTCCATATTTTCACAGCTAGGGAGGTGGCGTTCAGATTCGCATGCTCTTCCGGAGTCATGTCCTCGAAGGCCCGAAAGTTGAGTTCGGGGAGGCTCATGGTACGGGTCATGGGAACCTTCTTCCCATTCATGCGATCAAGTACTTCCTTGATTCTCGGATGAGGGTCGTGGAAGTTCTTGGCCAACTCCATGCGGGCACCCTCTGTATGGAAACTCATGATATAGATGACGTCTCCATCGAAGTCCAAGTTCATGGATACCAGCGAATTTCCGCTGACCCGAATGACATATTTACATTCGGGATCGTCCGTTACGGTCACTCTTTGGATGCGGGTAGACATAAATCCCAGGCAAGGGAATCTCTCCACCATAACATAGTCCCCGGTCTCTACCTTGAGATCCCGCGCCATGTCCTTGTGGATTTCTACCCAGTTCCTCTCCAGATTGGCCCCCAGAGTTGCGGTGGCTTTAGAAGACCAAGGGTACCGAACTGCGATGAGATACTGACTGATCTTTCCAGTCTTGAGAGATAGGGACCTCCCAATACTGTGAAGGTAGCGGAAAATCACGGCGGAGACTTGCTCCTCCTTAATTTCCCCAAACTTCAAGCGGTCGATTGCTTCCAAAATCTGGTTTAGCTGGGTAGCGATGTCCGATAGGCCCATCATGCCTGTGGGATGCTTCCACGGTTGTCGCAGCTTTACCGAGGGGATAAGAATACGATCGAATTCCATGGTCCGGGAGCCTTCACCCTCGTAAGCATTCTTCCCAGCAATGCCCTCGGTGATGTGCCCCTTCCATCTTTCTAGGGGAATCTGTACGCTCAGAGTGAACGGGAGCTTGAGATAACAACCGTGCGGGAATATCTCCTCGTCGGCGACAGTCCCCACCAAGCGCTGTTCATCGTGAAATGTTCCCATTCCGGCAGGCACATAGACGAAAGCGTTGGCTTCTACCGTAGGCAGAGCGTCCTGGTGTTTACCTCGGATGCCCTCCAGGATGCGGAGCAACTCACGTACTTCATCAACTCCCTGCTGATACGAGAGGACCTCCTTCACGACCTTAGAGCCTGCACCAAGCAGAGTGGTCATGGCCTTCAACTCAATCGTTGAGACCTTGTTTCCCCTGGTGCGAAGCCCCTTTTGGTTCTCCGTCCAGACGTCGCGCCCTTCCCACAACTGCTCTTCCGGTGTCTTGATCACACCCCAATGGACGAAGCCCGCCAGAGTACGGAACACTCCCCAGGGTGTATTGGCTTCGAAGGTTCCGTCCTCCGAGATGCCAGACTCCTTGAGGGTGGTTTGAAGTTGTTCGATGGTGACCTCGCAGTCATCCGGAACAACGATCCTCTCGCTGCCCCGACCAGCGACCGTCGCCAGCGCCTCCAACACTTGGCCAAAGTTCTTCCGCTTTTGAATGGACTTGGCAGATACGATCACGTCGACGGCAACGGTGACCCCGTTGATGTCCACGGTACCAAGATCTTCGAGCCGCACTATACCCTTGTTACCATGCTGGTTGGTGATCTTGAACCCCTCCTTGAAGGAGTACACGACCTCCAAAGTCACATACCGTACCGGTTGATCTTTACCATCAAACGGGACTGCTCCGTCCTTACACTCCAGAACCTTGGCATGATCGCAATCGATGTCGAAGATAACCGGACTTTCGTCCTCGTTGAAGCCAAGAACACGCCCTTTGAGGATGTTATCTCCCGGGTCGACCTCTTCACCTCCATAGATAGTGAAGCTTCGACGGTAGGACACGGTCTTCCCCGCGTGCCGCCTGTCTACGAGAATCTGGTCCTCGAAATTCAGCGGCAGGTCCAGGAATACGGTCATCCAGTTCCAGCCGCCCCGCACAATCCCCTGACCCTCCAGTTCTCGGGCAGACGCCGACACCACAAATGCAGGTTCCGGCCCCTTCATTCCCAAAGTGGAATAGAGGTTCCGGATTGGGTTGTGATGCCGGACCCCGAAAGCAGTGTACTCTCGAAGATCTGCTTGGAGGATATAGTTCTTTACCGCAGCAGCCCCATCTGACAAACCGATGGACGAGGACGGGAAGAGCAGCTCGTTCTTACGCCTCTGGTACTCCAGCTTCTCGTCTGGCCGGAGCTTATCGAATACTGGATCGAAGATCATTAGGCGACGGTTCATCGCCCAGTCTTGCATCGCGGTACCGGACAGCGGCAGAGCGTTGAAAAGGTTTAGGTTCAAGAACCGCTGGCAGAGCTTTACTGCCAAACGTCCTCGTCCCTTCAAGAACCCGTATAGAATCTTGTCGAAGAAGTTTCGCTTACCCTGTTGCGGAAACAGTTCTTCAATGTTGGAGGACAGTAGGATGGAGATCAGCTCGTCGTACGTAGTGTGCGCTGGTTGTCCGTTGACAACCACCATGAACGGACACAGGGCCCGATCATTTCGGTCTCCTAGTACGACGTTGCCAAACTCATTCCTCCGCGCCCTCGGGATTACGAGAGTCGCATTTTCGTCACGGGTTCTGAAGTCCAGGTAGAAGTTCCACCTGTCCTCCCGGACATTGGTAGTCATCTCCAGGGAGCGACCACCACCACGCAAACCGCTGTTGAACCGGCGAAGGCCGTCATCAACAGTCAGCTTCAGGAACGTCGGAAGGGTTTCCAACTTTGTCTCCTTTTGAGGTTATACAAAAACCTAAAAGAATACATCCCTTACTGGTTCTACAAAGATGCTTTCTAGGTGAAGATTGGCTTGTAGCTCGTCTTTACATGGATATAGCGGCCCACCTCGGCTTTCAACCTCTGTGCTATCCTAGGGTTGGAGCACAGGGATTCAATCTCCTGGCGCATCTGCGCAGTCTCTTCCAACAAGGGGCCAAAGCCGGCGGATGAGCGGCGCCTCGAGCCCTGGCTTTTGTAGGCAGAGGGCCTGGTGATGCCCCTAGTAACCCAGTGCTGAAGAAGCGAGATGGATTGGTTCCGGGTCTTCATACCGTAGATGAGTTTGCTCATGTCGAATGGTCCCGAAGCTCCGGGTTGGGCGTGGAAGGTCGGGCCGTTGTCGCGGCCAACACTACACAGATTCAGGTGGAGAGTTGATCGCATGTGGTACGCGTAATCTGACCACTCTCTAAGATTAATCTTCCTTGTGGTGGTTCGAATGAACCACTTGGAGAAGATTGTGGGATCCATACGTTTACTGCCGGATATGAGGGGGTAGGCCTTGCTTTGGTTTGAGGGCGAGGAGGGCTGTTCAGGGTTGGAGAACAAGAGCACAACATCAGAGTCCAAACTGCAAACTCCAAACATACCCCACGAGTTCACAGTAACCAGGAACCTCTCTTCTTTGGTAGGACGAAAGATGCCTTCCTTGATCTTCTTGCGAGATGTTGCCTTCTCATTAAGTCTGGTGACGTAGTTCAGAGTGGATGCGACCTGGAGGTAGTTGCGGAGATTGCGAGTCCCTTTGAGGATGTCGCCAACGCGAACTCGAGGTATTAGCGGACGCAACTGTACCTCCTTTCATGAAGATGGGGCAAATACACTCCTCTACTCTGGTACTTCTGACACAGCCTCGGTGGGAACATACAGGCACCGTCCCTCGAGACCGGCACCGTCTAGAGAACCCGCCCCAATATCCTCAGGGAATTCTATCCCCACGTCGCCTTCATAGTCGGTAGCGAGGACTACTCTTCCTCTTCTACCCTGAAGACTTCTCTTCTTGAATGCTACTTCCACAATTATTTCTACCTGTTTACCTGCAGGAATGAAAACTTTTTCATACTTCTTCACATCCTGTTTGCGAAGCTGTACTTCCGTACCCACAACTTGGGTAGACAGCCCTGCCACAACAGATGCTCTGACGTAGCCGAAGTCCGCCTTGCCGCCGTCGAACTGAAGAAGTACCCCCCGGGTTAACACGTGGGGGTATCCAGAACTCCCGGGATCGCTGGACATTCGGTGAGGTTTGTCGCTCCAGTAGACCAGAATATCTCCTTTAGCAAAAGCAGATTTCGAGGTGTACCAT
>SDBV01000662.1_pt1 | contig 49827 bp, 47 predicted proteins | sample 2277081 | NCBI WGS metagenome assembly SDBV01 (sample SAMN10402039, study PRJNA504765) | marine sediment metagenome | isolation source: marine sediment core GS10_PC15, 223 cmbsf | place: Arctic Ocean: Southern Knipovich Ridge | collected 2010
TTTTATGTATACCAAAGTCAAATAATCTAGCAAACTGCTTTAGCTTCTTTCTATAGTCTTCTAACTCTGTTTTTTCTTTCTTAAGAATATTAAGGAGATCCCTTTTGGTCTTTTCTTTGTAATCTTTCTTTAAATCAATAAGCAATGCATCCTTTTTTTGCCAAGCTTCTTGAGCAGTAGGATATGTATACAAAAACCAATTATACAATTTAAGCCTGCCACGTTTTGATTCGAGCATTTTTTCTATGTTCCGCAAAGTAACAAAACGCGTGTGCAGCATCTTGCAAAAACTTATAGTACCAGTAAGGCCCAAACTAATGCCTGCAACCGCTAAATCTGAAGGATCACAATTTCCTGTCAATACTATTTTTCCTACGCTTGCAACACCGATAGTACCAGTGATAGCAACAATATTATTCTTTACGGCATTGCCAACCTTTGTAGCACCGCCCCATAATGCACGCGTAACAGTTGCTGCAAGTTCAGCACCAGGAACTGCATGTACAATCATACCAGACGTAATACATTGCGTTGCGAGTACCATCAATAAAAATTTACTTTTATGAATTCTCTTCATGGGATCCTCCACTTCGGAACAAGGCTTAAACACTAATTGAATTAATTGTATGTATATATGCATAAATACAACGTTTTAGATACTTTATTAAGGTACAATTATTCAACAAAAAGTCAAAGCCCCCAACCCGTCTTCGCTTATCCGGGCCTTCCGGCTCGGCAAGCTTCGCCGTGGCATTGCCCGTCTTTGCTTGTTTCTTGTCAAATTTATTTACCAAATAATATGTAATTCCTTTAAAAGACTGGCCGTGCCAACCGAAGCTTTATGCGTAGGTTGGTGCGCCCGACAGGATTCGAACCTGCGACCTACAGATTAGGAATCTGTCGCTCTATCCTACTGAGCTACGGGCGCTTAATGGCGCGAGTAATATGACTTGTTCTCCGAATTTATCCGCTACGAAGGACTGGCTCCGTCTTCGCTGATAGCTACGCCGGGCAGGCTGCCTAAGTATTTCTTTCAGAAGTTACTGGCCTGCCAGGCATTTCTTTCAGAAATGACTGGTGCGCCTGGCAGGACTCGAACCTGCAACCTACGGATTCGAAGTCCGGCGCTCTATCCAATTGAGCTACAGGCGCGTAAGAATCATTAACATTTGTAACAAAAAAAAGTAAAAAAAGCGAGAACAACCTTTTCTTGCCCTCAATTAATAAACCATTTATGCTGAGAAATAGGAAACTGCATAAGTAATATAATGTTTGGAGGCGGACAAAGATGAAATTGTTCAAGCAAAAAAAATTGGTGCGCGATATATCCTGTGCTTTAATGCTTATCATGCTTATTAATTATGCTATCGGACAACAAAAGTATAATAAACTAGTATTATTGCAAGCACGTAATAAACAACAATCTGCTGATTCTAAACCCTTTTTGGTGCACGAAGTCAATCAAGAATTTTTAGAATATATCACAACACTTGAAGAACAAATTACAACTGCCCTTGATTGTATGCAACAATCTGAAAATCATGTGCTTTTTATTGAACAGTTACAAGCAATTAATCATGAAATACAAAACATTAAAAAACAGGTCACAAAAAATTCTCCAGCCTTAGCACTTCTCGGACCAATTGGTACCGCATCAATTGTCCTCAAGGAGCAACAACTGGAAGAAAAATTATTGCAAGCGATCAATACAACAGGCAATATTCTCAGCACCTTTGTTACATATAAAACAGAACAACCAATAAGTTATGTACACGTGCAATCAATTACAGAAGGCTTAAAACTTAATCAAGAACAACTCAATCTTTTACAACAATAACAAAAACACCATAGTTTTTCTCAATAATCTCTTGTAAACAGTAATTATTTCTTTTGGATTTATTTTTTCTGGTGGTTAATCGACCCCTTTATTTTTTTATAATTTGCTATATACTCAATATTAATTACACATATCTTACAAATGGAGAATCTTTTAATAGAGCAAATGGAGAATCTCATGAAAAAATACCTTCTTTCAGGCCTACTTTTAACATTATTCGTCACAGGATCATTCATCAAGACTGCCCAAGAAACTGATAATGTTACTGAAGAACATGCTTTAACAGTCGAACAGCATGTTCAGCCAGCATCTAGCTTGCCACGAAAACTGCTAAAATTTACAGTAAAGTTAGGCGCAACAGTTGCCACACTTTATATTTTAGCTTGGATTCCAACAATAGCTCATGAGTATGGCCATGCGATTCCCTCAATAATTACTCGACAACCTTTTCATATTTTTCTAGGCCTCAATCCAAAACATTTGAAAAATGAAGTAATAAATATAGTGAAAGGACAAAACAGATCATTTGGTAAGTGTGCGTTTTTAGGGTTAAACCCATTTATCGGCGGCTTTACTCTATGCTGTGGACGAGAGGGATTTAGCATTAAAGACGCATTTAGAGGTATTAATGGCCCTATATTTGGAACAGTTGCTAGTTGGTATCTACTTTGTTATTTACCTAAGATAAATAGATCTTTTAATAAATACTTATTCATTAATCTATTAGAACCGATGGGAGAATTGATGATGTTTTTATTAATGATCGTCAACTTTGGAAACGTTATGCCAGTTATTAATGATTTGGATGGCTATCATGTATTGCAACATCTTGGTATATCAGAAGAAACCATTAACAACCATCCTACTGCATTAGGCATTCCGTTAATAATTACAACAGCAGCCAGTAGTGCATTACTTGTTGTGCTCATCAATAAGATTGCTCATATAAGTACAAAATCTGTGAATTGGTGTATTAATAGAACTAGAAAAAAATCTAACATAAAAACAACGGAAAATAAAAGGCAATTACAAGGCTTAAAAGAAATAATACAACCTGATGATGCATACAAAAATAAAACAGGAATAATTCATCAATCTACAGTGTTATTCTCCTGAAATACGCTAAAAACTCTTTGTTGCCTTCAGCGCCTGTAATAGGTGATTCAGTAACACCAACTAATGAAAATCCCTGTGCTTGTATACCTTCAGTGACCTGCTTAATTACTTTTTGATGCACTTTGGGATCTTTAACAATGCCACCTCTTTCTACATCACGTTTTTGTGCCTCAAATTGTGGCTTAATCAAGGTGATTAACTGTCCATCATCTTTGAGTACTGCAAGAACGGCATCCATAACTTTCACAATAGAAATAAATGATAGGTCCAGCGTAACCAAATCAACCTTTTCTCCTACATCACGCACATCGCGTAGATTGGTACGTTCTAATACAATTACCCGTTCATTATGACGAATTTTTTCATGCACCTGACCATAACCAACATCAATACCGTATATTTTTTTCGCTCCATGCTGTAGCAAACAATCTGCAAAACCTCCAGTAGAAAGCCCCGCATCTAGCACAATTAAATCGGTCACATCGATGTTAAAATAATTAAGTGCATGCTCTAATTTAAATCCTGCCCTGCTAACATATTTAGGCTCTTCAATATCGTATGTTAGCACAGCATCGGTAGAAATAGAGGTTCCAGGTTTAGTAATAACCTTGCCTTCGACTTTGACTTTTCCTTGTATAATCCAATCTTGAATTTGTCGTCGACTGTACTGTGGCATACGTTCATGCACTAATAGATCTAGCCGCTTTTTCTGCTTTTTATTCATCATAAATTCATGAAAAATTAACTAACGTATTTTATTGTTAATCTACTTGATCAAGTAATGTTTGTACTGTTTGAGAAATTGGATATACAAAATCTTTTGATAATCGTTTTTCATCTTCTAAAAGCTCTTTGAATGGGAAAGCAACCAAAATATTATCTGACGTTTTAAGTGTTAAAAAGTTTGATTTGATACTAGATTGTAATGCCTTCCTGAATTCATCAAGTGTTTGCACCTTGATCCCATTAACTTCCGAAAGCGTAAATCCAGGAACCAAACTACGCCGCTGCTGCGCTAAAGAACCAGGCAAAATGTGAGTAATAATCAATATTGAATCAACTTTATTTTCCATTTTTGTATAGTTTACTAAATATGGAATTTTCTGTATTAACCGTGGCAGATGATTATCAGCTAATTGCATAATAACCATGCCGCCAATAATTTCATATGCTAAATCTTCATAATCAGGGTAATGTCTTCGAACTTGATAAGGTTCAGATAACGCAAACGTAAAACGAATATCATGTTGTTCACCATTTCGATAAATAACTAAATGGGCTTCATCACCAATATTTAATCGTGCTACTAAATCGTGAATAGAAATTTTGTCACTTGTCCATGGCACCGTAGTTTCACCAAAAGCATCAAGCCGGAACCCATTAAATTCATAGAGCATATCACCCTCTCGTACACCGGCCTGTTCTAATAAAGAATGCTTAAAAACTTTATTCACGTATAAACCGGCAGGCAAAGGATTATTGAAAAATTTGGCCAAGTCATCGCTAGCAAAATTAAATCGGGCACCCAGCGTTGCTCGTCGTACAAACTTTTTATTATATAGATCATCAAGAATCAATTTTAATTCATTAATTGGAATTGCATACCCAACATTTTGGGCCAAGAATACCATGGAAATAGTAATACCGATAACCTCGCCATTCATATTAAGTAATGGTCCGCCAGAATTGCCGGGATTAATAGGTGCTGTAATTTGAATTAATGTTCTTCCGCCACCTGATTCGCGACCACTGACTATGCCCATTGAGCTTTTCATACGATACTGGCCTAGGGGGTACCCTAGAACCATTACGCTATCAGTTCGTCGTATCAAGTCAGAATCACCAAAAGGTAACGACCGAATACTACCGAGTTTTGAACGGACAAATTCTTGGTCCTTATCTTGTAAACGCAATAGTGCAAGATCACGATCAGGGCAAAAACCGATAATATCAACAAATAATGCTTTGCGACCGAGTGAGGGCAAATGTATCCATATTCTCTTAGCTTCATTGACTACATGCGCATTAGTAATCAAATAACCTTGATCATTGATAAAAAATCCACTTCCCCGCCGCTCATATTGTTCACTAACTTTGTATGGTTCTAACCAATTAAATTGTGCAACTTGGGCAAATACCTGTACTACTGCATTTTGTACTTCATCCTGAATGCGGCCCCAATCACGCCCTTCTTTGAATAATAATAATCGCTTCACCATTATAAACTCTCCTATGATCTATTATTTTTGATCATAGTTTACTATATGCAGGCAGCATGAAAAAAGATAACATCAGCTTTTGATATGATTTTCCTGATTCAATGCGCGTTATATTATTACACATAATACAACATTATGCATCTACAGCAGGTTTATTTAGTGCTTCTTGCTTACTTACTTGTGCTGCAGCAATAAGTTCCTTCATTGTCTGTGTTAATGGGTATTTATAATCTCGTGAAAGTTGCGGTTCTTGCGCTAATACCTTATCAAATGGTAATGCAATAACAATATTGTCTGAAGCACGTGCAACATTATCTGATACCTTAAATGTTAGAAACTTACTTCCTGCGCTGTTTCGTAATGCTTTTCTCAAATCATCTAATGTACCCACCTGCATGCCATTTACCTCATTAATAGTAGCACCAACTGCTAATGAACGCGTACGATACAGTTGTGATGTTGGGAAAATATGTGTAACAAGCAATGTTGGTTCTGTTTGATGATGCATCTCAACATATTTAGCCAAACCAGGCACATGATCAATAAGCAAATTAAGATGATTCAAGGTTAATTCCATAACGACCATACCACCTACAATCTCATAATCTATTTCTTCATACCCTGGGTATACTTTATGAATTGCAGGAAGCTCTATTTGACTAAAGGTAATAGTCATTTCTTTACGTTCACCCTTTCGATATACAATAAGACGAACATCATCACCTATTGATAGTCGTGATACATAGTTAACGATAGAAATTTTATCTTCGCTCCATGGCACACTCATTTCACCATAAATATCTATTTTATGCTCATCAATTTCATAAATCATATCGCCACATTGCACACCAGCTTTATTGAGTGTGCTATTTTTGACAACCTCAACAACATAACATCCCCCAGGTTGCGGATTATCTAAAAATTCGGTTAATGCTTCACTTGCATTATTATATAATACCCCTAAAAACGGCTTACGGAGTAACTTAACCTTGTATAAATCTGACAAAATACTTTTAAGATTATTAATTGGGATAATATAACCAATATTTTGCGCATTCAACACACTCGCTGTATTGACACCAACGACTTCCCCTTGAGTATTTAACAATGGCCCACCAGAATTGCCTGGATTAATAGCAGCACTTATTTGAATAAAATAGGATTCTCGACCACTAATCACACCAGTTGTACTTTTGAGTGACTGTTGGCCAAGTGGATAGCCAAGTGCCATAACTTCATCTGCTCGATGCACAATATCAGAATCACCCAATGACAAATAGGGAACACTCCCAAGCTCTTTACGTATTATCGCTAACCCTTCATCAGTAACGCGCAATAAGGCCAAGTCCCGCTCAGGACTTACTCCAACAACATCAACATCAATAATACGTTTGCCAAGCGAAGAAACTTGAATCCATATCGATTTTGCTTGATTAATTACATGCGCATTAGTAATAAGATCACCCTGATCATTTATAAAAAAGCCGCTACCATAGGCAGAATGTTGCGTTGGCGTTTTGTATGGCTGGAGCAGATCAACCTCTGCAACTTGTGAAAATACTTGCACAACGGTATTTTTTATCTTTGTTTGAATTGGGCGCCATACTTCACTCTTGGTTACAATTTTTTCAATGACAGATGGCTCCACTGGTGATTCTTTAACAATATCTACCCTTTTTTCATGTTTCATGCTTTCTATCATGTCACGCAATAAACGCTGGCCCTGAAAAAGATTGTATAGCCCTACGCCGGTTACTGCTATGATAAAAATGACAAGCAACATATAAAGCACATTTCGCATACTCATTAATATTCCTTACTATTATTTATTATTAATAATCTATTGAACTAACACTGACTGCGCCATATTTTTTCGAGAATCAACTAATAGTCTATCGTAATTAAAAATAAAAACCAGCGCTACCCCGCTCTACCCTCTCTCATTGCAAATTTTGACGCATAATACTATTTGAAATTGCATGCAATGTTTTGCCAAAAAACAGCTAATATATTATCCTAAATATGCTTAAATATAACTATATAATACCTGTTTTATTATGAGCAGTTACAAGGAGCCATCAATAATGAGTCAAAAAACAACGACTGTTACACTGGATAAGCTTGTTGCATTATGCAAACGTCGAGGCTTCATCTATCAATCGGCAGAAATTTATGGCGGCATAAACGGTGTGTATGATATGGGGCATTTAGGTGTGCTGTTAAAACAAAATATTCGTCATGCATGGTTACATTCACTCTCATCCGATCATGGTGAAATTATATTGTTAGAAGGATCTATTTTAGGTCCACGTTCTGTATGGGAAGCATCTGGACATGTTGAACATTTTAATGATCCTATGGTAGATTGTTTAGAATGCAAACATCGATTCCGTGCTGATGAGATTAATCTTGAAAAACCATGTCCTCACTGTGGGAACAAAAATTGGACCGATATACGCCAATTTAATATGATGTTTCAAACACAGCTTGGTGCAACAGCAGATCATGCATCAGTCGCTTACTTGCGTCCTGAAACCGCTCAGGCCATTTTTATTAACTTCAAAAATATGATATCAACCAATAGAGTCAAAATACCATTTGGTATAGCACAAATTGGTAAAGCATTTCGCAATGAAATTACCCCCAAGCAGTTTTTATTTAGAATGCGTGAATTTGAGCAAATGGAACTTGAATGGTTCTGCAAAGAAGAAAATGCACAGCAAGATTTTGATTTTTGGCAAGAAAAACGTTTCGCATTTTATACATCACTTGGCATCACTGAACAAAAAATACGACTTCGAGATCATGAATCTCATGAACTTGCCCATTATTCAACGCGATGCACCGACGTTGAGTACCAGTTTCCTTTTGGCTGGAAAGAGCTAGAAGGTATTGCACATCGTGGCAACTTTGATCTTTCACAACACAGCAAACATTCCGGCAAAGATCTTTCTGTTTTTGATGATGACACCAAAGAATCGTATACACCACATGTTATAGAATGTTCTGTCGGTGCTGATCGTCTTTTATTAACACTGTTGTTTGATGCTTATGATGAAGATATTATCGAGGGAGAACAACGCGTAGTTCTGAGATTACATCCACGCATAGCGCCAATCAAAGCAGCTTTTTTACCACTCAGTAAAAAATTAACTCCTCCTATGCACGAAATATATAAACGCATCAAGCAGAAAGAATCTGCTATCCAATTTGATGAAGCCGGATCAATTGGCAAACGCTACAGAAGACAGGATGAAATTGGTACGCCATTATGCTTTACCTATGATTTTGATAGTGTAAATGATCATCAAGTAACCGTACGAAATCGTGATACAACACAACAGGAACGCATAGCTATTGATCAAATTGAACATTATTTAACAAATACTCTTGGTTCATAATGATAATAAGAAATCTCTATGATTGGATGGCAAACAAGGTTTATTCTCCCTATGCAAATTTTATGCTTGGCTTTCTCTTTTACCTTGAAGCAATCATTTTTTTGCCCACCGATCCAATGCTTATTGTTTACTGTCTGGAGCGAAGGAACAAAGCATTCTTATATGCCACGATAGCAACAGGCTCATCAGTATTAGGCGGTATTACCGGTTATAGTATCGGCTATATACTTTGGGAAACTATGGGCCCCGCAATGATCAACTCAACAATAATGAGTTATATTTTTACACCACAAACATTCAAGTATCTATGCAACCTCTATCAACAATACGAATATGGAGCAATACTCATAGCTGGTTTTACTCCTATTCCATATAAAGCAGCAACATTAACTGCAGGGTTTTGCAAACTTTCATTCTTACCCTTTGTTATTTGTTCTTTAATTTCACGGGGAGCACGTTTCTATCTTTATGCTATTGTTATTAAAATTTGGGGCAAACAAATGAAGCAATATATTGACCGGTACTTCAATCTTCTACTAATCTTAGCTATGGTATTTATTGCGTTTACCCTGTGGTTCCTAAAACGATAAATCTTCTTATGGTTCGTATGCATAATGGTTAAAAAAACACTAGCTACTTTTTCCCCCGCCAGGACCATTTTACTTTCGGTATTTGCTACTATTATCATCGGCACATTGGCACTTGCTTTACCTATAGCACGTACTACTTCAATAGCGTTCATTGATCTTTTTTTTACTGCAACATCTGCAACATGTGTAACGGGGCTTTTTACTGTACCTCTTAGTAACTTTACAACATTTGGTCACTGTATCATTCTCGCCTTAATACAAATTGGCGGCCTTGGCCTCATTACATTAAGCCTCTTTCTCATGTATCTTTTTGCCAATCTTGGTTTTGCGACGCAACTTATGGCTGGCCAACTACTAGAAATTGAACAATGGAAACATGTAAAAAAAATTCTGATATTCATCATCGGAGTAACATTATGTACTGAATTTGTTGGTGCTCTGTGTATATTTTCTGTAATCAAATCAGAATATTCTTTACCTCAAGCACTATTTTTATCAATATTTCATGCAGTCTCATCATTTTGCAATGCTGGCATTTCATTATTTCATGGATCTCATGGCAGCATGCACATGTATAGTGAAAACTATATGATGCTTATTATCACAACAATGCTTGTATTTATTGGCGGCTTTGGCTTTATTGCATGGAATGAAATTATGCGCTATATAACATCGCTGCATAAGAAAAAACGGCATCACTTTTCTCTGCATAGTAAAATTATTTTATATGGATCTGCTACGTTGATCAGTGTTGCTGTTGTTTTGATTTGGCTTCTTGAACATAATAATGCTTTTGCTCAAATGAACCCTTTGCTGAAATTCGCCAATGCTCTTTTTCATGCTGTTTCATTCCGTAGTACCGGCTTTATGGCAATCCCTCTTGGTGATGTGCAATTGGCTACCATTTTTCTTATGGTGATTCTTTCATTTATTGGTTCATCACCAGGATCTACTGGTAGCGGTGTAAAAATTACAACATTCATACTATTTTTAGCTACAATTAAAGCAGCTATATCTGGTAGAACATCGGTAGATATTAAAGGGAGAAGTATAGCAAAGGACCAAATATACAAAGCAATCGCTATTATATCATTAAGCGTGATCTGGATTATGCTAACCACTTTTTGTTTATTAATAACTGAAAAAGGATGGCATTTCATTGATCTCTTTTTTGAAGTTACCTCTGCATTTGCTACTCTAGGAATTTCTACAGGAACAACTCCCTTTTTATCAGCACTAGGCAAACTCTTTATCATTGCAAGTATGTTTGTTGGACGTATTGGATCATTAACACTTATTTTAGCATTGCGTAAATTAGCACTCAGAAAAAAAACAAAAGGAGTAGAATTTTTATATCCAGAAGAACGGGTTATGTTAAGTTAACCAAAGTAAGTTTAATAGGAACAACTAAATGAAATTTTGTGTTATAGGCCTTGGACGATTAGGGTATCAAGTTGCAACTATATTGGTAGATAATGGCATGGAAGTTATGGCAATTGATAGTAATGAATCAATCATTGCATCTATACGAGACAATGTTACACAAGCAATTTGTATACGTATAACTGATGAAGAATCATTACTCAGCATCGGTGTTGATGAAATGGATACGGTCATTGTAGCAGTCGGAGAAAATTTTGCGCAATCAATTCTTATTACCGCATTATTGAAAAATAAACTCAATATTAAAAAGGTCATTACTCGTGCAATTAATGATATACATAAAGAAATTCTTAAACTGGTTGGCGCTGATCGTGTTATATTACCTGAAAAAGAGGTTGGCATTCGTTTAGCCGATAACTTGAGCTCTCCGTTTACCGATCTTGTCCGCCTTACTAAAGATTTTTCAGTTAGCCAAATTATTGCCCCCAAACAATTTGAAGCAAAATCGATAGAAGAATTAGCCTTCTATAAATATTATCAAGCTCATTGCATTGGTATTAAAAAGGATGAAAAGATTATTTCAGTAGATCCAACCTATATTATCGAAAAAGATGACAAGCTTATTATCGCCGGCTATAACAAAGACTTGGAAAAAATGACAAAGTTATAAATGTTTTTGGTTTGCGCACACGCTTTGCGCACTCACCACAAACTGATTTAACTATTTTAACCTTTTTAACAATCTCAAGATAAATTCAGATAAAATTCAGGTATTACAGCCCATTACTGTATTGATTCAATTCTGATGACAGTCAATGACTGACGATGCCCTTTTTTAACTCTGACCTTCTTACGACGCTTAAACTTGAAAATAATCAATTTAGGACCGCGCATTTGCTTAACAATAGAGGCTTTAATCGGCACATCTAGGTAAGGTTTACCTACCTCAAATTGGCCTTCGTCCAGCTTGCGGAAAAGTACTTCCTTAAATTCGAGCGGAGTCCCAGATTCACCCTCTATCTTTTCTATCGCAATGGTCTTGCCTTCAACGGCCTGGTATTGCTTGCCGCCAGTTTTGAAAATAGCATATTTGTTGAATGTTTTGATCTGTTCCATCTAATAATCCTATGCAATGATATAATAAAATCGCAGATTAGCATACTAAATTAAAGAATAATATTAATTATAGTATAGCAAAAAAATGACCTTAGTCTAGTACAAAGTAGGATGCTACCCCATAAATCCCTGCCAAATCGCTCTATTAGATGGCCTCAATCTGAAAATTGCCAATGACTTGATCTATACGGATAAAATCAATATACTTTTGAAGGTATTTTGCGATATAAAGAGAAATTCATGAAAATTAAACAGATTATAAGCATTATGGCATCCTTTGCCGTATTCAGCAGCTATGAATTATATGCTATGGAGTCAGGCAACAATGAAGGTGAAATCTTACAACAAATGCGTAATTTTACTTGTAAGGGCAATCTAGCAGATTCTATAGAATTATATGATCAGCAAAAAGGTGAAATAAATACACTGTATGACAAAGCAAAAGCAGCCATAGAAAAAAATAATTTGTTAGCAGTTTATGAGCACCATCAACAAATATTATCTCGCTTAGAAACAGCACGTAAAATGCTTGATCATATTCCCTATGCAGAAAATAAACATTCTAAGGAAGTTGCCTCTCTAGAGAATATGATTAATATGTATTGGAAAGAATGTCTTGCACAAAGAATAGTGGTAATTTTCTTGGATTATAATCCAAGAACAACCCAAAACTCGTAAAAACAATCAACCAGCGAAAGGATAATTATGCAATTGTTTTCTACTCAAGCAACTAAACTATATGGAGTTGTACTTTTTCTGTTGAGCAGTTCTTTGTGTTATACAATGGAAAATAACGCAGGCCAAAATGAAATAGCTATCGCTCAAACGCAAGGCGATTGGAATTTTAATAATCGTTACCCAAATAATAACTTTTATCAAACTTATTTAGAATTCCATCCGCTAGAAATTAAAATAGAATATCTTAAAAACAGGAAAGAAAAAGAAGTCAACTGGAAAAAAAAACACAAAATCTACACGAAAATACTTTATGTAGTTAAAGAAGTTAGTAAAAAGAACCGGCTTTTTCTGGATGCAACCCAACAATTTTTAACAAGTAATCCTAATCTTGATAAAGAAGCAAAACAGTGTGTTGATAGGCTGAAAAAACATGTTAGAGATTCTGAAGAATGCATGCAAGAAGCATGTCCTGGTATACCTGTAACTCTAAATGAGCATATTCAACTCGAAAATGTAAGCGATTCTGAAGAAGATGAATAATACAATGCTATCTCTCTTTCAATTCCCACAACAAATCAAATGCTTTCTTGGGCGATAGTTCATCATAATCAATCGTATTAAATGTTGATAACATATTTTCTTGCTCTTGTATTTTTTGTTGCGATTGTATAACAAGTGATTGCAACCGTTTGTTTTCTTGCTTAAGTTTTTCATATACTTCAATAATGTCATTACCATCTTGATGAGATTTATTAAGATTATACGCTGCAATATCATACCTATGCTGTTGCTCAACAACGGTCAATGTTTCTAAAATTTGGCCAGCTCGTTGTATTACCTCATCTGGAAGCTCAGCTAATTTTGCAACCTCAACACCAAAACTTCCATCGGCAACGCCTTTGATAATTTTATACAAAAACAATATACCATTCGTTGTTTTCTTGCTGGCAGCATAATAACTTCCTATGCCGCCAAAGGTATCTTTGAGTGTTGTCAATTCATGGTAATGCGTAGCAAATAAGCAACGAGCCTGTACTTTTTGATAGAGATATTCTACTATCGCTTGTGCAATAGCAAGTCCATCAAACGTACTGGTGCCACGACCAACTTCATCTAAAATAACCAAGCTATTGTCTGTTGCTTGCGTACAAATTGCTGCTGTTTCTTCCATCTCAACTAAAAAAGTACTTTTACCCTCAGCAAGATAATCTCCTGCACCAATACGAGTAAAAATACGGTCAAGTAGCGCAAGATTCGCACTTTTTGCTGGCACAAATGAACCACATTGGGCCATAATGCATATTAATGCAATCTGACGCAAATAAGTTGACTTTCCACCCATATTGGGGCCAGTAATAATCAAGAGTGATTGTTCATCAGTTAACGCAGTATCATTAGGAATAAATGCATTATTAAGTACACATTCAATAACCGGATGCCGTCCATCAGTAATAATAACATCATGTTTATCATTAAATATCGGGCGAACATAGCCATGATTATATGCAACGTTAGCAAAACCAAGCAATGCATCCACATGCGCACATGCATGCGCAAGTTTACGCAAATCAGTTAAATAGGTCACAACATCGTCTTTAATACGTTCAAATACTGCTTGTTCAACCTGATTAATCTCATTGTGCGCTCTAGTAATATCATGTTGTAATGTTTGTAATTCATGAATTGTAAATCGTTCTCTGCCAACAAGTGTTTGCTGACGAATATAGTGATCCGGCACCAAATGTGCATTTGCTTTAGTCACTTCGATATAATATCCGTGCACCTGATTGTAGCGAATTTTTAATGATGCAATACCGGTTGCTTGTTGTTCTTTGCGTTCGAGTTCAATAATTTTTTGGTTACCCTGCTGGCCTAACTCACGTAATTGATCTAATTGTTGATCAAATCCTTGTTTAATAAGCCAATCTTTGGTTGCATCATCATTAAGCGAAGCAATCAATACATTAAGGAGGCGAGAAAAATCCCCTAAATGCTTACCAATAACATGCAATAGATCACTATTCTTTTTGTGCGCAACTAACAAATTACGTATTTGAGGTACAATTTCAAGCGCACGCATTAACAACAAATAATCATGCAATTGTGCCCGGCGCAAAGCGATGCGTCCTATTACGCGCTCAAGATCACCAATTCCTTGCAATAATGTTTCAAGTTGTTGCATCAATTGCACATCCTCCACAAAAACTGCAAGAGCATCTTGACGTTGCACAATTGCTTCATGCTTGAGTAATGGTCGAAGAATCCACTTTTTAATTGTTCTAGACCCCATAGAAGTCACAGCACCATCCATTACTGCCAACAGTGTATTGGTACGGCTAGCATCATGATTATTCTTAACAAGTTCTAAATTGCGCTGTGTTGCTGCATCCAATAGCAAAAAATCATCTGGTTGATAAAAATGAAGTTGTCGAAACTGTTCTAGTGCCGCTTGCTGGTTTTTGCGGATATAGTTATAAAAATTATACACAGCAAAGCGTAATGATTCATGTTGATCAAGTTTTTTTATTGTTGCTTCATTAAACTGATTGCGCAACCATGCAGTTACCACATCAACTTCTTGTGTATCATGAACATCACAATCAATAAAACTCGTAAAGTATCCTTGTTTTTTAAAATAAGCTTGAAAATGTTTAGCTGTTTTATTGGAAGGCAATACAATTTCATCAGGGAAAAAACGAACTAATTCAGATTCCAACAACCTATTAGAAGTTGAAGGCATTACGGTTGCAAATAATTGTGCGGTTAATAATTCACCAAACAGCAACCCCCAATCATCAGCTAACGGGAAAAATGAAAAAAGATACGACGATGATTTTTCATCCAATAATTTGGTATCAGTTAAGGTGCCTGGTGTAAGTACTTGCGTTACACCTCGCTCAACAACTTTTCCCGGCTTAGGTTCTTCCAGCTGATCGCAAATAGCAACTTTAAATCCACCACGTACCAACTTTGTCAAATAATGATCAAGCGCATGGATTGGTACACCACACAGCGGAATCGGTTCACCGTTGTTTTTACCTCGTGCTGTTAAGGCAATTCCCAAAAAAGCCGACGCTTTTTTTGCATCGTCAAAGAACAGTTCATAAAAATCTCCAACTTGAAACAACAGCAATGTATCAGGATATTGATTCTTTATATCATAATACTGCTTCATCAAAGGAGTTAATGTGTTTTTTTGTTCAGCATTCATGTAAAATATCCATTATCCAACATCTTTTGAAGATAAAGTAAACTTTCACAATTTTATTGTTATTATGTATTCGATCAGCTCTGTATTTAAGATATATTTTAAATCCCTGTTCGTCTTGACTATCTGTTACCCACATCTTTTCCCGGAAACAAAGTAAGTTTCTACAATTGGTTGGTTAATTAGCTCCACACTTAAGATATATTTAAAATTTTGTTCGTCCTGAGTGATTGCACTTCGATGTTGTTCTACATCGGTTCTGCAATTGTATCGAAGGATGAATACAAATTAACTGCAATAATTTCTACTTTACTTGCAATTAACCAAAAAGTAATATGTCCTCTGCTATTGGCATCTTTATGTTCGGATAATATTTTTTCTAGATTATTTATGAGTATAAACATAAAAGTAATTCATAATTAATTAATTCGTGTTCGAATGGTTCGATACATTTTGCATAATCTATGCTGAACAACGTCGAAGTGCAAAATACTCACCACGAACGGACAAAAAATAATTTATATTAAATGACTGAATATGATTACAATAAATTACACTATTTAGAAGCTATAATCAAAAAAGCCTTACTTTCGGAAAAAGATGTGGGTAATGAATAGTCTCTCTCAACCAGCAGATAGTACATATTTTTCACAAGTCTATAATCCTCATTAAACTTCATCTACTTGATCACTCCTCTCAATTTCAATTTGTTCTTTTAATGTTTTATAATATCTATAATACCGTATGCCACACCATAGTAAACCACAACCAAGTACGCCTCCACAAAATATGTAACCAAGAGCGAGGCCTTCATTATATTCATTATTATACAGCTGTCGCGATTGACTATAACCGTCATCACATCCCTTGTTATAACAACTAAGAAGTGAACTATTATTTAGACATTGCTTGGGTATTGCCTGAACACCCCTTAAAAGCACTAAAGCTGCAAAACCAGCTAATCTTTTTGGTATTTTCTTAGCAGAAGACATGCCCAACCATTTAGATTCATCTGATTGAGTTTCAGTTAAATGAGTTTCTTCAGCTGGGATATTAAGGTTCTCTTCCTCTTGAGACGACCTTTTATTAGCGCTAGATTCATCACTCAATGAACCTAAATTAGCGAATTCACCATCTAACGCACTCAATACAGCAAATGGATTTGGTGACTCAAAAGTTTTAACTTCTTTAATGGGCTTTCTTGTATGGATGCCCCTGATAGCCAATTGATTTGAATTTGCATGACTATTTTGCACACTTCCAAATAAGGCTATAATTATAAAAAGCGTACGATTTGTTTTAGAGTTCATTAATGCTCCTTGCTTATTAGATTTGTACACACTAAATACTTAAATAATCATATTTTTATACAACTTCAACCAACTTTTCATAATAACGATTTATTTTGTTTGCACACTATGCATCAAAATACCTCTCTCCGTGTTTCTGCTTCTGATTTTCTTGAGTTGATGTCGATAAAATAAACAATGACCAACCATTGCTAAGGCAAAACCCCCTGCACAAGCAGACGAAACTAAGATACTATGTCTAAAACCGGCAGAACGACCATTCGGATCAAAGCAATCACCCCATCCCTCCACATTACAGTTCAAGTGCATAACATCTTCAGAACAGTCAGATGATGCTCCCTGAGCACCGTTTAACAACCCTAAAGCTGTTACAAAATAAGGCAGTCCTTTTGATACTATTCCCTCAACAGAAGGCATGCCCCACCTAGATCCATTATTTTTAGTTAAACGAGTTTCTTCAGCTGGGATATTAAGGCTCTCTTGCTCTTGAGACGGCCTTGGACCGCCAGATTCATCACTCAGTAAACCTGAATCAGCAGGTTCATTATTCATATGCCCCAATTCGGATTCATTATCTAACGCACTCAATACCGCAAATGGATTTGGTGACTCAAAAGTTTTAGCTTCTTTAATGGTACTTCTTGCATAGGGACTCTTGGTAACCAATTGATTTGAATTTGTATAACTGTTTTTTACACTTGCAAGTAGGGCTATAATTATAAAAAACGTACAATTTGTTTTAGAATTCATTAATGATCCTTGCTTATTAGATTTGTACACACTAGATACTTAAATATTCATATTTTAATACAACTTCAACCAACCTTTCATAATAACAATTTAATTTCGCAAATTATCAGGCGAAATTGCTTCCTCCGTCCTTCTGTTTCTGTTTTTTTTTGCGATATAGACAAGCTAAAAAACAACCAGCGATTCCCAAGGCAATACTCCCTGCAGTAACACACCCCACTAAGAAGCTATGCTCTTTGCCCGCTTGATAACTCCGCCAATAAGGGTTCGTACCATGGCAAGAATTCAATCCAGAGGTATAGCAATAACCATGACCATCACAATCAGATGATATTCCCTGAACACCGTTTAAAAATCCTAAACCCGCTACAAAATAAGCTAATCCTTTTGGTACTATTTCCTTAGCAGAAGGCATACCCAACCTAGATTTATTAGTTTGGTTGGTTAAATGAGTTTCTTCAGCTTCAATATTAAGGTTCGATCTCTTTTTCTTTCTTCTCTTTGGCTTAAGCCTCTTTAATTGACTAGCTTCACTCAATGAACCCAAGCTGTTTGGTTCACTTTCTATTTCACTCAATACAGCAAATGGATTTGATGACTCAAAAGCGTTAACTTTTCCTACATGGGTACTCTTGATAGCCAATTGATTTGAATTTGCATAACTGTTTTTTACACTGCCAAGTAGGGCTATAATTATAAAAAGTGTTCGATTTGTTTTAGAATTCATCAATGCTCCTTGTTTATTGGATTTGTACATTTAAATACTCATATTTTATAGAACTTCAACCAACCCTTCATAATAACGATTCACCTTTGCACACTACCAAGCAAAATGTCTTTCTCCGTTCTTCTGCTTCTGTTTTTCTTGAGTTGATGTCGATAAACTAAACAACAACCAACCATTCCTAAGGCAATACTCCCTGCAGAAACAAGCGATATTAAGGTACTATATCCAAAGCCCTCATTAAAGGCCTGATTATAATGATATTGCCCTTCAGCATCACTATCCATAATGCCATACAAATAACATTGATATTTCTCCGCACCCTCACATTCAAATGATGCTCCCTGAACACCCTTTAACAACTTTAAAGCTGCAAGACAAAATAATTCTTTTTTTTGTATTGCATTAATAGAAGGGATGCTCCACTTAGATTCATTTGATTTAGTTTCAGTTACATCAGCTTCAATGGTAAGCCTCGATCTCGTTTCCCTTCTTTTCTTTTTATGAGACGACCTTTTATTAGCTAATCGATTAATGCTATGTGTATTACTCAATGAACTCGAACCGCCTGGATCACTATTCATCTTCCCCAATACCGCAAATGGATTTGGTGACTCAAAAGTTTTAGCTTCTTTAATGGTATTTCTTACATGGGGACTCTTGATAGCCAATTGATTTGAATTTGCATGAGCAACCTTTACACTTCCAAGTATGGCTATAAAGATAAAAAGCGTGCGATTTGTTTTAAAATTCATCAATGCTCCTTGCTTATTAGATTTGTACACACTATATACTTAAATAATCATATTTTTATAACACAAGAAACTTATTGCGTCCAACCCCAATTATATTCTTAGGTGTTTCATCCGAAAAAAAGACTAATGCTGATTCTAGAATCTATTGAAGGGTGAAAGCATTAGGGGCAATCATCTTTTTATATAAAAAAGGGCCTCGAAGATCTTGAAGCCAACCCTACTTCGTTAACCTGTTATTCGAAGTTTCAACGGAGTAGAAAGCTACGAAGGGTTCTACTCGCCATTCATGCCCAGTTTAAAAAACTGGAGTTTTCTGCTCTGAGTAGAAGAATATGCGATTAATATAGGTTTATTTGTTTATTTTTTTACAGAATCAATAAGTTTCATGTTTAATCCAGCAGATAGTACTGTATCACGTACATTTTTATGAGTCTATAATTCTAATTAAGCATTATCAACTTGAGGATTCCTCTCATTTTCAATTCTTTCTTTTAATGATTTACAATATTTATAACAACAACCGCCAAGACATAGTAAACCACAACCAAGTGTGATTCCCCATACTCTGTAACTATCAATGAGGCAATGACTACGTCCAGCATCATAGTCCAGTTCCAAATAACTAGTAGTGCAATCACATCCCCTGTCATAACAATTAAGCGCTGTACTATTACTTTGACATTGCTCAGGTACTGCCTGAGCACCTGAAGTTATTACAAAATAAAGCAATCCTTTTAATAATTTCTTAGCAGAAGGCATGCTCAACCTAGATTCATTAGTTTTAGTTGAATGAGTTTCTTCAGCTGGGACATTAAGGTTCTCTTCCTTTTCAGACGGCCTTGGACTAGCGCCAGATTCATCACTCAATAACCCTGAATCAGCGGATTCATTATTCATATGCCCCAATTTGGATTCAGTATCTAACGCTCTCAATCTAGCAAATGGATCTGGTGAATTAAAAGTTTTAGCTCCTGTAATAGGATTTCCTACATGGGTATACTTAGTAATAGCCAACTGATTTGATAACTCTGGATCTGCATGGCTGCTTTTTACACTCCCAAGTAGGGCTATAATTATAAAAAGCATACAATTTGTTTTAGAATTCATTAATGCTCCTTGCTTATTAGATTTGTACACACTAAATACTTAAATAATGATGAACCCTTTGCACATTATCAAGCAAAATGTCTTTCTCCATGCTTCTGCTTCTATTTTTCTTGAGCTGATAATGTCGATAAGTTAAACAACAACCAACTATTCCTAAGGCAATACCCCCTGCAACACCAAACGATATTAAGGTACTCTCTCCAAAGCCCGCATTACAACCCGCATCATAAGCGTGTTCATAAAAACACTCACTTATTCCATCCCAAAAGCATTTATAGGCATCACCATCACCATTACAATCAGCATCACTACAAGGAGAATATGCTGCTCCCCTACCGTTTAAAACTGAAGCTATTAAAAAATAAAGTAATTTCTTAGCAGAAGGCATGCCCAACCTAGATCCATTAGTTTGGTTGGTTGAATGAGTTTCTTCAGCTGGAATATTAGGGCTCTCTTCCTCTTGAGACGGCCTTAGACCGTCAGATTCATCACTCAATAAACCTGAATCAGCGGATTTATTATTCATATGCCCCAATTTGGATTCACTATCTAACGCACTCAATACAGCTAATGGCTTTGGTGTCTTAAAAGTTTCAACTCCTTTAATGGGATTTCCTACATGGGTATGCTTAGTAATAGCCAACTGCTTTAATAACTCTGAATTTGTATGGCTGTTTTTTACACTTCCAAGTAGGGCTATAATTATAAAAAGCGTACGATTTGTTTTAGAATTCATTAATACTCCTTGTTTATTAGATTTGTACACATTACATACTTAAATATTCATATTTTTATAACACAAGAAATTTATTGCGTCCAACATCAATTACATTCTTAGGTGTTTCATCCGAAAAAAGACTAATGCTGATTCTAGAATCTATTGAAGGATGAAGGCATTAAGGGCAATCATCTTTTTATATAAAAAAGGGCCTCGAAGATCTTGAGGCCATAAATAATATGCGATTAATATAGACTTATTTGTTTATTGTTTTACAGAATCAATGAGTTTCATGTTTAATCCAGCAGATAGTACTACATCACGTATATTTTCATGAGTCTATAATTCTCATTAAACATTATTATCTTGAGCCCTATTCTCGTAGCAAGTGCAACATTTGGATATTGATTTACAAGATCTATAACTGCAAATGTCAACATAATAGCCAAGACATATTAAACCAGCACCAAATACGATTCCCCACGTTAAGCAAGCATCAATCAAGCCTTTACTATATTCATCACTATATACCTCATTACATGCCTCATTATAACAACTACTAAGTGAACTATTATTTTGACATTCCTCAGGTATTCCCTGAACACCCTTTAACAACTTTAAAGCTGCAACAAAATAAACTAATTCTTTTGGTATTTCATTAATAGAAGGGATGCTCCACAGAGATTCATCTGATTTATTTTCAGTTACATTAGCTTTAATAGTACGCCCCGATTCTGTTTTTCTTCTTCTCTTTTGCTTAAGCCTCTTTAATAAACTAGCATCACTCAATGAAGTCGAACTAGTTGGTTCATCATTCATCTCCCCCAATACCGCAAATGGATTTGGCGATTCAAAAGTTTTAACTCCTTTGATGGGCCTTCTTACATGGGTGCCCTTGATAGCCAATTGATTTGAATTTACATAACTGTTTTTTACACTTCCAAGTAAAGCTATAATTATAAAAAACATACGATTCGTTCTAGAATTCATCAATGCTCCTTGTTTATTACATTCATTCATGTAAATAAAAACTTATACGTTAATACAACTTCAACTAACCTTTCATAATGAAGCGCTCAACGGCTTTTAAATCGTTGTATCGCGCGAAATTCTTTGAAGCTAATCCTACTTTGCTGCCAACTCCGCCATAGCAACCTCGGCTACGACGGCCGGATCGAAGGGTCCTACTCGCCATTCATCTGGAGTCTTCTTACACAGTAGAATAATTTGATCTATCTTACGAATTAGCAAGCAAAGCCTCTCTCTCCTCTGCTCCTGCTCTTCTACTTTTTCTACAATATCCTTTTTCCCGAATTTGATAACTTAAAATCATTCCTACGGCAATACATCCTTCCACAAGACACGTTATTAAAACACCTTTGGCATAGCCCGGCCCATAGCAATTATCCATCAAACCTTTCTCATAACATTGCTTGTGTATATCATCAATGTTATAACAGTCAGATGACGCTCCCTGAGCACCGTTTAAAAATCCTAAAGCTGCTACAAAATAAGGCAATCCTTTTGATACTATTCTCTCAACAGAAGGCATGCCCCACCTAGATCCATTTGATTTAGTTTCAGTTACATCAGCTTCAATAGTACGCCTCGATCTCTTTTTCCTTCTTTTCTTTTGAGACGGCCTTTTATGGGCTAATCGATTAATGCTATGCGCATCACTCGATGAACTTAAACTATCTGATTTATCATTCATTTTCTCCAATACCGCAAATGGATTTGGCGACTCAAAAGTTTTAGCTCCTTTAATGGATCTTCTTTCATGAGTGCCCCTGATAGCCAATTGATTTGAAGTTGCATAACTGTTTTTTACACTTCCAAGTAGGGCTATAATTATAAAAAGCGTACGATTTGTTTTAGAATTCATTAATGCTCCTTGCTTATTAGATTTGTAGAAGATTAGTAAATATTATATTATCCATCTCTCTCAACCAGCAGATAGTACTGTATCACGTACATTTTTATGAGTCTATAATCCTAATTAAGCATTATCAACTTGAGTACGCCTCTCATTTTCAATTTTTTCTTTTAATGATTTACAGTATTTATAACAACACCTGCCAAGCAATAATAAAATACCCCCAGATACGCATCCCCAGGATATGTAACCAACAATGAGGCTTTCACTATATCCATCATTATATAGCTGTTGCGATTGATTATAAGCATCATCACATCCCGATTTATAACAACTAAGAAGTGTACTATTATTTTGACATTGCTCAGGTATTCCCTGAACACCATTTAAAAACCCTAAAATTAAAAGTCTAGCTAATCTTTTTGATATTCCCTCAACAGAAGGCATGCCCAACCTAGATCCATTAGTTTTGATTATAGGAGTTTCTTCAGCTGAGATATTAAGGCTCGATCTCTTTTTCTTTCTTCTATTTTCTTGAAACGGCCTTGGACTAGCGCTAGATTCATCACTCAATAAACCTGAATCAGCGGGTTCATTATTCATATGCCCCAATTTGGATTCACTATCTAACGCACTCAATACAGCAAAGTAATTTCGTGACTCAAAAGTTTTAACTTCTTTAATGGGCTTTTTTACATGAGTAGTAGCCAACTGCTTTGGTAATTTTCCTGTATAACTGTTTTTTACACTTCCAAGTAGGGCCATAATTATAAAAAGCGTACAATTTGGTTTAGAATTCATTAATGCTCCTTGCTTATTAGATTTGTACACACTAAATACTTAAATAATCATATTTTAATACAACTTCAACCAACTTTTCATAATAACGATTTAATGATTTTGCACACTACCAAGCAAGAAGCCTTTCTCCGTGTTTTTGCTTCTGATTTTCTTGAGTTGATGTCGATAAAATAAACAATAACCAACCATTACTAAGGCAATACTCCCTGCACAAGCAAACGACATTAAGGCACTATATCCAAAGCTCGCAAAACCACCCTTATTATAAGCTTTCTGATCAAAGCACTTATCCCATCCCTTCTCACTACAGCTCCATTGCATAGTATCTTCAGAACAATCAGCTTCAGATGATGCTCCCTGAGCACCGTTTAAAAATCCTAAAGCTGTTACAAAATAAGGCAATCCTTTTAATACTATTCCCTCAACAGAAGGCATGCCCAACCTAGATCCATTAGTTTTGGTTATAGGAGTTTTTCCAGCTGCACTATTAAGCCTCGATCTCTTTTTCTTTCTTCTATTTTCATGAAACGGCCTTGGACTAACGCTATATGCATCACTCAATGAACCGGAACCATCTGATTCATCATTCATCTTCCTCAATACCGCAAATGGATTTGATGACTCAAAAGTTTTAACTCCTTTAATGGTATTTAATCTTGCATGGGGACTCTTGATAGCCAATTGATTTGAAGGTGCATAACTGTCTTTTACACTTCCAAGTAGGGCTATAATTATAAAAAACGTACGATTTGTTTTAGAATTCATCAATGCTCCTTGCTTATTAGATTTGTATACACTAGATACTTAAATAATCATATTTTTATAACACAAGAAACATATTACGTCCAACCTCGATTACATTCTTAGGTTTTTCACTTGAAAAAAGGGTAATGCTGATCAGAATTCATTGAAGAATAAAGGCATAAAGGGCAATCATCCTTTAATATAAAAAAGGGCCTCGAATATCTCGAGGCCATAAATAATATGCGATTAATATAGATTTATTTAATTATTTTTTACCGGATCAACGAGCTTCAACTCTGAGCCCTCATCCTCAACCGCAGATAATACTATGTTACGTTTAATTTCATTTAGCGAACCATCTGGCTGCAAAAGATAAAGTTGCTTTAATTTGTCTTCGATATCAGATGAAAATCTAAGATTCATATTGCGACACTTTTGGGTCAGTTCACGTAATGCTTTTGGATGACTATCCTTTATCTTTTTAAGGGACTTCATTGTGTCCTTCAAAGCAGCATGTAGAACTGTTGAACCATTGCGTAATGGAATAGGTGTTAAAGCTCCTATTGATTCCTCTTGCCCTTTTATTGGTGATTGTAATGACATATTAAAGGCATCCGGCTTTTGAGGATCATTAAATTTTACCGCAGATAATACCACATTACGCACATCACCAATAGGTTGACAATCTTTAGTAATAAGACCTTTTTCCTTCAACTCTTCCGCTGAATGAGTATTAATTGCATAATTGTTATCCTGACATTTCAAAGTTAACTCATAAAGAGACATTCTTCCCGTTCCCTTATATAATTCCTCAAGTTTCTTTTGTGTAGTATTTACCCCATAAGAAAATTCTTTTTGTTCATTTTTCAATACAACCTGTTGAAATATATTTTTAGGACCTTTTTCCATGCTATATATCAAAGATGTTGAAGGTATCAATACCAACAAAACAAAAAATGCTATTCTTTTATACATCGCTACTCCTCCTTTTTAGTCAGCACTCAATATTTATTAATCTATTATTATTATTGTATATAGGATTTTAGCCTAATAATGCAAGTATCTACTCTTATTCTTCAGTCTGCCAGACGTTAAAAAATATCATAAATACATGTATCAGGGCGATGTTACTACTCAAGATATTTCCACGGAATAACCGGCTCAACTTTTGTATAATCATCGAATAATGGCTTATCAAATGTAATGCCAAAATACTTTGGTAATGTAATTCGTTCTAACAATTTAAGTGCTGCGATAAAATCATCACGACTACCTTTGCGTACCATAACTTCTGCATCAAGATCTTTAATAATCATATCAAGTGTTGCACATGCACGTACAAATAGTTGCGCTGCTTGCGCATATGTTTTTTTACCCTGCTCATTATTTTGAGGATACTGTTTTTTTTCTGTAAGATACTGCTGCCACATATTCAAACGATCTAAACTATTGAACAGTAATGAAGTAGGCACAAAATAATGTGTGCGATGCCATTCTTTTTGGTTTCGCTTAAGCTCTCCAACCATCAATGAAACAGGATTTTTGTGCGCATTTTCACTAGACACCTTATAATCAAATGCATAGACACCTTGATTTGTTGCTATGTTAGTCCAATCTACGCAATGAGGAATTCCCATATAGGTACCCCATTGTTGTTCTGCCTGACTAAGCCCTCCAGAAAAAAATAATGCTGGCGGCTTTAAATCAGCTCCATCAATATATTCTAAATGTTTGCGTACTCCATAAAAGTGATTGTTATTATCTGCAGTGATTATCAATGGCGGAACTGGTATAATTTTTTGGGTTTCCCAGCAATTATTTATATAATGCCAACTTAGTACATTAGATAATGCAGCATACCAATAAGCTCGAACCGCAGAAAAAAAATCTTTCATCATCGTCTTATTACGGCATTCACTATCAAATGAATATACTATTTCCACCGGACAGCCATTATCTAATAAAGTAACGGTACCATTAGATTGAGTAATGATGTTGCTAGGCTGATTTTCTTCTTCAAGATTTTTAGCGCATAAAGCACCTTCAAGACCGGACCATAGGCCATTAAAATAAACATTATGTACTTTTTTAGTAAATAACTCCTGCATAAATATTGAAAACGCCTGCAATGATTCAAAATCAAAACGAACTAAAGCTTCAAACTCTTTATCAAATGCATACATTGTCCTAATATCATGATATTCGCGTATTATCTTATCTTTAACAATTGAGACAAGCTGTTGCTTATGTTCTTTGAATAACATGCTGCATGTTTCTTGCAATAATTCTTTGATACGATGTAGAGGAATAGTAAGTTCATGCTGCTCTTTGCATTGTTGTATTAGTATATATAATGCCCAACGCATTGTTGTCTCTAAAACACATGCTGTTGCCAAATCATCTCTACATTGTTTTAACATCCAATATAATTCTTGATGATTAACAAAAGAACGATATAAACTTGTTTCAATATCAAAGGTATCCCCAAAGATTAATTTTAATTGCTGTAATAGAAAATTAACCCGAATATTTTCTCGGGAAGAGCGAGGATACATACTCATAAAATCAACAAAAACAATCTGCTCTACGCCAACATTTTTCATCTGATTGGCGAGATCTTGCAAGAATAGATCAAAGTGCAAAGGTACAGTCACCCCTTTTGAAAAAATCATTTGTTCTGGTTCTACAACCTTTAACCCATATGAATGTACTGTTTTAAATGGCGTCAACATCCTTAATTGTTTACAATCTTCAACATTGAATAAAAAATGCTGATCGTGATAGCTAAATGGGATCCATGCAACATGTTCAAGTTCTAATACACAAATATTTTTGCTGTATGCAACTGCGGGCTCATCATTATCGGCCGGGTCACAAGAACCAAGATGCTTATGTGCCATTATGGTACGTATACGACGAGTAAAATGTTGTAATAATGTTTGCTTATTATGTTCAACATAATGAACAATTTCTTCGATGTGTTCATTGCTAAGTTCTTTAATCGTACGAACATCAACATATACATAGCCATCCGGCTTTGCTATAACATGACTTATTTGCGCAGGCAAATCTACAATATAAACCTTATCATTCAATACATGTACTGTTGCTTGTTGCGATGAAGAATTATCTACCCGCTCATAGCGATCAACATTATTACCATGCATGAGCCAATTTTTTATGTTACCTAATAACGTACTTTTGCCAACGCCATCAACAAAGCTACAAAAAATATAGGCTGTTTTTTTGTCTTCTATTGGATGTAAATGATCTATAAAATGTTCAACAAATACCTGGGCCCCTGCAGTTGCCTCCTTTTTTTGGCAATGCAAAATTTCAATTGGGTAAGTGATATCAGGGCCTACAAATAATGTAATAATCGGCAATGTTGAATTAAGAAGATACTGCGCATAATATATTGAAAAAAGAATATCTTGTGTTGCAATAAGTTGACCAGATCCATCTCTAACACCCTCTACATAAAGATATTTCCAAAAATTTCTCAAACATATTAGTAGGCTTTGGGCATCACGGTTCATCATATGCTTAACTACCTGCCGTTTGATTTGCATAACAGCGTTAAAAGCGTCACCAAATGCATGCCTTTGAAAAATCTCTGCACGATCATCAAATAAACCAATTCGCTCCGGCATAATATGTTTAACCATTGATTTGCCCTGGAATCGTTTGCCAATACTATTACTATCTTTGAGCAAAAAACCTGTAAGATAGCCAAATACATTGCCTGAAGCAAAATCCCAACCTACTTTAGTTTTAATCGAGATTTCATCATCAATAATCGAATCATTAAATGAAGTATAATAACTGGGAATAGCATCTTCTTGATAACCGGCAATAATCATGCGGCCATGTAACGTAAATCCTTGTTCTTGCACATAGTTTTCAAGCTTAGAAAAATAATCCCGCGCTTTGCCTAAAACAAATGCATGGTATTCACGAGTATCGCGTGCATTTGCAGTAAAGCCATAATTATTTACAAAACTTGAAACAAAATCCTTTTCTTCCTGTTGCTGTAAACTATTTTTTGCTTGCAATAAGCAACAGCCTAACGTCATGAAAAAAACAATGCTGTACGTTATGCGCAACCTGTTCGCCACCTTATTCATACCTGTAGTCATCTCACTCTGTTGCTGCACGCAATAATGTAATTACTTCTTGATAACGAACCAATTGACGTGCATATCGTTTTTCATATTCACCGCCTACTAGAAGTTTATGTATCGTATACAATTCAGAACAATATCGTTGGGCGCGTGAAACATCATCAAACCATTCCTGTGTATCCGTATGAAGATGAGCAGCATAAATAGTATTAATAAATAAGTTAACAACGCAATCAAAATACACCGCATAAAAATGCTGATATGCCATCTGATGCGTTAGTTTCCAGTGAGTATGCAATGAATGAATTCTATTTTTATCGATGCCAAATGGTAGCGCACCAAGCACATACATAAGACTGTTAGTTTGTGTATCAACAAACAGATGGGTAAAAAAATTATGCAACATCCTGCATAGCTGTACAAACTTAATGCAGTTACCACTTCGTATCAACTCTTTATTGAAAACAGAATAAGCATCAACCGTATATTGCCAGGCCTGATCAAATTCATCAAGTGGCAACTGCCATAAAGCCTTCATGACTTTTTTGGCATTAAATATAACAGTCGGTTTTAATGTACATTGGGCAGATATAGGTGTAGAACGCTCATCTTCTATGTTCTGTGATTTGATAGTGCTGCTACAAGTAAGAAATATCACTAAGCAACAAAATGCACCTACACTCCTCTTCAGGAGCACGCCATCATCTCCTTTTCAATTCGAGCAAAACTTACCAATGTTTGCTCAAATTCAGCAATAAATTCTTGAGCAGTCTGAGATAACGTTGACGGCACTTGTTGTTGTTTATCTTGCTTTTGTTGAAGCACCTTTTCAAGAGAAGCAAAAAAATTATTTGAACAATTCAACACATATCGCATACATGAATATAGGCAATCTGTTTTTTCTGATTGCTGCGATAAACTATCAATCTTATATTCCATAAAAGCGGTAACTGCTGTTATTTGTTCTACTAAGCTTTTACCTATTGATAGCACATTCACAGTATAATATTCTCGTTGATTATCGGCATAATCACTATCTGTATCTAATTTCTGTGCATAGAATATGAGTTCGTTAAATAGTCCACTCTTTTGCAGTGCTATAGAAGGGCCACCTTTTACATTAGTAGTGAACAATACACCTAAATGCGTATGCGTAGTAATAAACCATGGAAGATCATTGCAATGAAATATACTATTCACTTTATTCTTACAATACATACCTGATGCAAGAAGCATATGCAATACAGCCATACCTTTGGTACTATTCCATAAACTCTTTGCATGATATTTCAACCAAGGCAAACTGCCAAATGATGCTTCAGTTTCTGCCATTATATGCGGATACTGAGATAGAAGCGTTTTTTGAGATTCCATGCATTCTTTTATATCCTCTTCCAATTTTTCTGTTTTTCTAATTAAAGTAGCTATATCATCTGCGCGTTCATTAGCATTATTACCAAATAACCAACGAGCAGGATTCTTTATTAATTCATTTTTATACAGAAATGCAAGTAAAGCTAATAGTGTACCACCTTGAATACCAAGACGTACTGCTTTATTAATTTTACACTCACGATCCAATGATGATTTATAGTGCACAATAGCATCTTCATTAATTCGTCCGATTGCATTCTGTATTGCTGGTTGCTCTGTCCATGCATAGATTGAATATACACATACTATCAATCCAATACACATTCTTATTTTTTTTGCCATTAGAGATCCTCCAAAATTATAAAAGACTAAAAATCTAATATTCCACCAGCTTGTGGATTTTGCTCAAAAGTATTAAATGATGGCAATGCACTTGCAGGTTCACTCTTACGAGCATTGCCTCCTATTAATATACGTAACTTCTTAAACAAAAGCAGCGTCGTGCGTGATATTTTTTTAATATAACTTATATCTATGTCATCAATACTTTCTGCATGTTCACATACCGTGATCACATGATCAAGATTTTTGGCAATCATATTAAGAATAAAGATAATACTTGCTTTCTCCTGTGCAGAAAAACTATCAGTTAACACAACAAGCCATTTGGTACCAAGTGCATACTTCCTAGTATGTTCTTCATAATATGGCAAACAGGTATGTAAATAATTGGTAATATGAGAAAAAATTTCTTTAATGCTATGAACCAAAAATATCCAATTATCATCTATATTGTTTTCACTCCCATCATCCCTGACTCTCATATTTCTTAACATTACATTACCCGATGCAGACTGATCACATAAGGCATTGAGATAACTTTCAACTATATTTTCCCACATTATCAGCTGTTCTACATGCAAAGGTACTGATCGATTACATATTCTATTAAACAATGCACCACCAATATTTTTTAGCTTATTCAATACCTGTGATACTTTATGAGGCAACCCAGAAGAAGCCCCCAAGCTTAATTTTAATACACACCCGGCAACACCTAAATAAGCTACTGTTTTAATCATATTTTTATCAAATAGACCTATTAATGGTTGTTTGCCTTCCGCAGAATTTTGGGCTAAATCATGCAAAAGATACATAAGAGGAATTACAGTTAAAATCTCTATGGAATTACCAGAAGCAGGCGGTATTCCAAAATTATAAGGCTGATATGGATGCATAAAAGAATTAGGAGAATTAGCATATTTGTTTTCACCCTGCGCTGGCACAGAACTATAACTTATGCCATTATTCAAGAGTAGAACTGTTAACAAAAAAAATCGGCCATTAATCATGCCTGTTCCCTAAATATTTAACAACAAGCTTCATAAAAATAAGTAATTTTATGATAGTACAAATCAGAAAAAAGCTCAACCAATATATTAACCTATAACGTCATTTTCCCCTTATTTAATTTCTGTCAGAAATTAAGAATTGTGGTGAGTGTTGATATGAATTGGCAACTTAGAATATCTTAGTGCCGCCTGCATAAGGCAACAGGAAACTATCATCTTAAAGAATATAAACGGTATGTTAAATGTGCTGAACCAAAAAATATAAAACTTTACTTTACTTGTGGGTAATAGATAGCTGCTCTCATTGGAGTATCTTGTAACACTGGGATGGGGGATACATAAAATCTTTTTTTAGCAACGACATGATGACTCGATCCCAATACGCTCCTTTGTAGTACAAATACTCTGGAATAATGCCGATAACATTGAAACCAAGTTTTTGATTTACTCGGCAAGAAGCATGATTGCCAGAATAGGCACTCGAATGGATTCTATTAAGTCCCATTTCATTAAAACTATACGCAATAACGGCACATTTCGCCGCCGTCATTAAGCCTTGCCCCCAATATTTTTTCGCTATAAAACTTTCAATTTCTGCGCTAGCATACTGCGGCCACCAACTAAAAAAGCCACATATACCAATTACTTTATTTTCTTGCTTGAGCACAATAACCCAGGATGTAGGTGCTCCCTGCTCCTGTCGCTTAAGCCATCTACCTATTCGCGCCTGCTCATCTTCTAATGCTTGACTAACTGGCACCGGAGTAAACTGAGTAACCTCTGGATCAGAAAGAATCATAAACAGATCATCCGCATCTTCCGGTTGCACAGTACGTAAAATAAGTCTTTCTGTTTCTAATGTAGGTAGATTATAAAATATATTGCGCACATCAGGAGCAGGGGCCTCTCTAAAACCTGGAGAAGAAACATGAGATGTATTACTCGTTGCTTCATAAGGAAGCATACTATGTGCTGTTAATACCGCAAACATACTCATAAAAACAATAGAATTATTCATGGGCCACCTATTTAAAAAAAGATTTTTGCTAACTTTGAGTTATAGTATAATCAATTTATAATTTTGTATATTTTAGATATCGCCCTTTTGCTTTTTCTACCGGATATTTTTCACAAATAAGCGCAAGTTTATGCTCAAATGCTTTGCTAACATCAATGTTGCATGCATTGCAAAATGCAAGGAGCGCTATAATAATATCGGCAAACTCTTCTTCAATTTCTGTTCTATTACTATCAAGCTCTTTATATACCTTATCTCCTTCAATCCACAAAAACTTTTCCATTAATTCTCCTGCTTCAATAGCAATAGCCATACTGAGATTTTTCGGTGAGTGAAACTGCTCCCATTCACGTTCACGTACAAAAGCTGCGACTTTGTCTTTGAGTTGTTGCAGCGTCGTTATTGTATCTGACATGTATACTCCTTATTAAATAATTTTTTTTAAATAGCGCCCTGTATAACTTTGCTCACACTGAGCAATATGTTGAGGGGTTCCCTGCGCAATAATAGAACCACCCTCATCGCCACCTTCAGGGCCAAGATCAATAAGATAATCGACTGTTTTGAGTACATCAAGATTGTGTTCAATAATAAGTATCGAATTACCTTTTTCAACTAATCTGTTGAGCACTGCAAGTAACTTTTCTATATCACTCGAGTGCAAGCCAGTTGTCGGTTCATCAAGAATATATAATGTTTTATTACCGCGCTTTGCTAATTCATCAACCAATTTAATACGTTGCGCCTCACCTCCAGATAGCGTTGTTGATGGTTGACCGAGTTTAATATAATCAAGTCCAACTTTGCATAGCAAGTTTAAACGTTTAACAATAGATTTGTGTGCGGCAAAAAACTGTGCTGCTTCAAGTGCTGTCATATCAAGCATATCGGCAATCGTTTTGCCTTTGTAGGTGATTTGCAATGTTTCGGCGTTATAACGCTTACCCTTACATGCTTTACATACCATCATCACTTCAGGCAAAAAATGCATGGCAACTTTAATTATTCCTTCACCATTGCATGCAAAACAGCGTCCATCGCGCACATTAAAACTAAATCGCCCTACTTTATATCCTCGCGCATTACTTTCTGGTAAATGAGCAAACAATTTTCGGATGTCATCAAACACACCAAGATAGGTAGCTGGATTAGAACGTGGCGTACGCCCAATTGGACTTTGATCAATAACAACCATATTTTCTAATTGTTCTGCCCCCTTCAAATCACCTCCAGGAACATGCTTTGCCTTGCGACTCTTATTAATAAGCTCTCGCTCTAAAGCCGGCGCTAATTCTTGCATAATTAAAGTACTTTTTCCAGAACCAGAAACTCCTGAAATACCGCACACCACACCGAGCGGAAATTGTACCGTTATATCTTTAAGATTATTTTTGCTCGCATGATGCAACGTCATAAAACCATGTGGCTTTCGCACTTGTTGAGGAGTTGCAATCATGCGCTTGCCGCTTAAATATGCCCCCGTTAATGATTTTTTATTACGAGCAAGCTCTTGCGGTGTACCATAGGCTGTTACCTGGCCGCCCAAAATTCCTGCCGCTGGCCCCATATCGATAAGATAGTCTGCCTGGCGCATCGTATCAATATCATGTTCTACCACAACAACAGTATTACCCAGCTCTTTAAGCTTTTTAAGCGTTTCAATTAATCGATCATTGTCGCGCTGATGTAATCCTATACTTGGTTCATCCAAAACATACAATACACCACTAAGCGCTGAACCTATTTGCGTTGCCAGCCTAATGCGTTGCCCTTCACCTCCTGAAAGTGTTCTTGCAGAACGGTTTAAAGCAAGATAAGAAAGACCAACATCATGCAAAAACGTTAAACGATTAATAATTTCTTTAAGCAAACTTTCAGCAATAATATGCCGTGTTTCTTCAAGCGATAGATGCTTGAAAAAATTCAATAGATCTTTGATAGAAAGATTGCATATATCATAAATATTTTCATTCCCTATCGTTACTGCAAGCGCATATTTATTTAATCGTTTTCCATAACATTTATGGCACGTTTTTTCTCGTGCATGTTTACCAAAAAAATCTGGATACCCTGCTTTCCACGCCTCAGGATCATCCTTGCCCCATGGCCATTCATGAATTATGCCAAGACCCTGACATCCGGCACAGGCACCCATAGGAGAATTAAATGAAAAAAAGCGTGGCTCTAGAGTGGGAACTGATTGCGCACAACGCAAACAGATTCTATTTGAAGAATACGTATGTTCAGTTTCACCAGCAATAACTTTGCACATATCTCCTGCAAGCTTGAAAGCCTTCTCGACCGCTTCTTGCAAACGTGATTGTTCTGCTTGATTGATCTCGATCGAATCAATTATCAGATCAATCGTATGTTTATAGGTTTTACGTAATTTCAATGCCTTGATATCATCTTCTGACGAAAATTTATAGCTTGTTCCATCAATATTAAATCGATAAAAGCCTTCATTGAACAACCTGAGTAATTCTTGTACAAATTCTCCCTTTTTTTCAACCGCAAGTGGCGCAGCAATAGTCAACGTATGACCAGCAAATGTTTTGAGCACCATGGCGGTAATATTCTCAGGCGACTCTGCTTTAATCTCAACGCCGCAATCAGGGCAATGTACTGTACCAATTCGAGCAAATAATACGCGTAAATAATCATAGATCTCGGTAATGGTCCCCACCGTGGAGCGCGGATTACTGCTAACCGTCTTTTGCTCGATAGCAATAGAAGGGCATAGCCCATCAATACGATCAACATCAGGCTTTTTGGCGATTCCCAGAAACTGCCGAGCATAGGCAGAAAGCGACTCCATATACCGACGTTTGCCTTCAGTATATAAAATATCGAGCGCTAAAGAACTTTTACCCGAACCAGAAGGCCCTGTAATCACCGTTAAGGCATCCTTTGGTATGCTGACATCGATATTTTTAAGATTATGCTCACGAGCACCAAAAATATTGATCCAGCGGGTCTTTTCAGATATTTTACTTTTTTTATTCATTGTTATCTTTGACACATTAATTCAATCATGTTTACATTTAATTTATCATTAGTAACATAATAACATAGATCAACAAAAAGAGAAAATCCCTAAAAAACATATTTTGCACCTTCATCTTTGATTTTTGAGAGAAAAAACATATACTGGAGGCATATAAATTCTTTGAATAAATATAAGATAGATATAAATAATGGTGAATGTAGCTCAGTTGGTAGAGCACCAGGTTGTGGCTCTGGTGGTCGTGGGTTCGATCCCCACCATTCACCCCATAAAAACAGGTTGTTTGCAACAAAAACAAAAAATATATACACTGCAATAACATTGACATTAAACTAATAAACAGATCGGGGCGTGGCGCAATCGGTAGCGCACTCGCTTTGGGAGCGAGGGGTTGCCAGTTCGAGTCTGGCCGCCCCGACCAGAAAAAAAGGGAATAAGTAATGAAAAATAGCACTCTTCTTTTTGTTTCTCTGATTTACGGATGCTTTACTTCTCATCTTCATGGATATGATCTCGTTAATAGACAGCAGTATGCTCATTATCAACAGCAAGCTGTTGCATGGCTGCATACTTACATTATCGATTCTGAGGGCACCCAACGGGCTTCTAACAACGATTTGCAACTCATAGCTAATATAGTCTACTTTTCTTATTATCGCTCCAAAATGACACTCGATGCGCAAGAAACAGCACTACAAACATTGGAAAATATATGGCAAGGCTGGCAAAATATCGCACAAACACGCCGCAATCCTTCAGTTGATCTACCCTATAGCATTACTCATCAGCAAAAACAACAGAGCTTGGAACAATTTTGGCCCATTCAACATAAACATCGAGCCATTGGTTTAACCTATGCCCATGCTACTGAAGCACTTATCAAAGATAATGTATTAGAATCACCTTTAAGCTTCAGCGGTGTGCAAGAAATGAGAAAGACTGCGCGTACCGTTATCATGGAAAATATGGCTGATGCTCAACAATATCTGAATATTTTATTTGGCAACACGCAAAAAAGAGTACATGATACACTCGATCAATGGCAGGCACAAAAACGTAATACTATTTTTGATCGTATTTGGTCGTATGTATCACAATTGAGTATCTCGTCATTCACTGAAGCTGATAAATTGTATAACACAATCAGTCAAGAAGGATGGCAAACATTCAAAACTACCCAGGAGGCAAGCAAGCATATGTGGCGCATAGTAGAAGAAGCACGCGCTGCTTTTTATTTAGCCTACTACAAAACGCTCTATGCTACCCTGCAGCAGTTAAACCTCGATCAATCATATATGACCATTATATTTGGCCCCAATGGCCTCATTCGAGCAGAAGATAGAAGAGAATTACTGCCAGACCCACACCAGCTTTATTAATCATATGTTTGCACCCCATATGGATAACTTACTTGAAGAAGAACTAGAGCTTGCTATACTAACCTAGTTAATTTATCCCTAATATAATCACATAATTATACTAGTAAGGCTCTTGTTTATGAAAAAATTACCGTCTATTATTCTACTGAATGCATGCTTTCTGCTTTCTTTCTATAATTACTGCACTGAATCACAAAATTTCTATTCACCCCAACAGATAGAATTCTTAGAACAAAAAGCTCATTCTTGGGCAAATCAACACATACCCTCTTTAAATCCAAAAGACATACAACTGGTAGCCAATACACTCTATCTTTCTTATATATTAGCTTTTTTTGATACTCAGGCACGCAAACAAACGCATGAGTTTCTTAAATTGGCATGGAATGTACGTCAAGAAATCGTACATTATACAGATACAGATAGCATAATTAACACTATGTGCAATACATGTAATACATTGCAAGCAATAGTTCATGAACATCAACCCATTTGGCGCACATGGCAATCATGTACCAAATATCTAGAAACTGAGCAGCATGTACATACAGATGCTTTTAATGCAATTGCATTATTACAAGATCAAGCACAAACAATAATTAGAGAATATGTAGATCAAGATCAACAGCAACAATCTATACACTTAGCACTTGAAACGGCCCAACAAACATTGTATAAAGCAGGAGATATGTTTCATCGTGTTGCAAAATTTTATCAAGGACTTATTGATGGTGACACCCTGCAAGAAGTCAGCCCAGAAAATAAACATATCGCTGTTATTGATACTGCTTCTCGATTAGGAAGTACTGTTGAAGAACATGCATGGAATAGCATGCAAGAAGCTACTCAGTTTGCAAAATATGAAGCTGTACTTCAAGAAATAAGCATCGTTATTTTTGCGGCATATTATAAAGCTCTTTATTCAACGATATGTTCATTAGATCTTAATAAAAAATATCTGACATTAATGTTTAATGAAAATGGATTTATCCCCGAAGAAGAACGAATAACGATGTTACCTGCTCCAGAAATGATGTACGCTATTATTGAATAAGAAAGATTATTGTTAGGTACAACGCATGTCATTTTATATAACAAAAGCATCAGGCGAAAAAGAACTCTTTGATATCAGAAAGTTCAGGCGATCACTCAAAAGAGCAGGTGCTGACTCTCACATAATTTCAAAAATTGCACGTAAAATCCAAAAGATGCCTGCATTACGCAGTACCAAAGAGATTTATAATTATGCCCTACAATATTTAAAAAAAGAAAGTCCTTCATTGGCTGCTCGCTATAATATTAAACAAGCACTTCTTGAATTAGGCCCAGCAGGTTTTCCCTTTGAACAATTTGTTGCAGAACTATTTCGCAGTCAAAGTTATGCCGTAGCAACTAATCAAATGATACAGGGCTTCTGCGTTGAACATGAAATAGATCTTATTGCTCAAAAAAGCAAAAAGCATTTTATGGTAGAATGCAAGTTTCATAACAGACAAAAATTGAAAACTGATGTTAAAGTTACGCTATACATAAAAGCACGATTTGATGATATAGAAAAAGCATGGCTTGCACAAAAAGGACATACGCAAGAATTTCATCAGGCTTGGGTTGCAACCAATACAAAATTTACATCTGAAGCAATAAAGTATGCAGAATGCATCAACATAAAATTGCTCGGTTGGTCATACCCCCAAAAAAATAACTTACAAGAATTAATAGATAAATTAGGCATACATCCTATTACTGCTCTTGTTTCTCTTTCACGTCAGCAAAAACGAGCATTTATTAAAGAAGGTTTTGTACTTTGCCGTGATGCGCAAAAACATACAGCTTTGCTAAAAAAGCTAGGATTTACCCCATATCAGATCAATAAATTGGTAAAAGAATCTGAAGCTGTATGCCAATTAAAATCAGTGCGCTCGCTAGCAGGATAAAATGTCCTTGCAAGAATGTTATCATACAGGGAAAAAGAGCAATCTAAGGCCAACAAATAACAAAAATACTATTACAATAGTACGAAAACGATGCTGAGGAATTATATCCACACAGTATTGCGCTATTTTTGCACCCAATAAAGATGCTGGAATAAAAATGCATAATCCCCATAGCATTGATGTATCAAGAGAAATACCTTGAAACCAATAAGTAGACAATCGTACTGTATCAACAATAAAACTGATGACTCCTGTTGTTGCTATGTATGTAGCTTTAGGCAAATTAAATGCAGAAAGAAAGGCACTGCGAATTACCCCTCGAATACCAAAAATACCTGCAAAAAATCCTGAAATAGTACCTCCTATCATTGCGGTTCTTGGTGTATATTTAATAATAAACACAGGCATAACAAGCAATAATATAGCGTAGCTGACAAGAAAAAGTCCCAGTAACGAAGAAAATAATAGTGATTGATCGCTTACAATTAATAATGCGCCTAAAAGGCTCGCAATGATGCCTGGAATACCAAAATAAATAACAATAGACCAATTAATTCCATGCCAAAATAATACGGTTTGCCAGATACTATTAAACCAATGAATAATACCAACAAGCATAATTGCCTGCGAAAATGGCAGAAAAAGCACGAGTATTGGAATCATAATAGTACTAACACCAAAACCGGTTAACAAACCAATAAAACTTGCCAACATTGTTAACATGGTAATATAAACAACTTCTATCATATTCTCCTTTCTTAACTATTATTTTACGTTCATTAATTTTCTATTACTTTACGACAAAGAAAACGATCAATACACTAAAATAAAAATACTATGCATACTTCCAAAAAAGATAGACATGTTTTTAATCGATAGACGCTCAATTCGATATTTTGATTGGCTTAGTTTTTTCCTGATTATTATACTCTCAGGCATAGGGCTTCTCTTTATTTTTAGTGCGACATACAAAGAAGAACAACCATGCTCAATTTTTTTTAAAAAACAGCTGCTTGGTGTTGTTATCGGCATTTTTATCTATATTGCAAGCAGTATAGCAGATTATCGAACTGTTATGCGGTGGGGATATTTCGCCTATTTTGTCGTGATTGGTTTGCTTATATTTACTCTTATCCAAGGTAGCATCGGCATGGGAGCACAACGCTGGATTAATCTTATCTTTTTTAAACTTCAACCATCTGAATTAGCAAAGCTGTTTTTTGCGCCCTTTGCTGCTTATTATTTTTATACACAAAAAAATACATTCAACTATTCTTTCAATGATTTTATACCTATTTTAGGGATACTCGGTTTTAGTTTTTTCTTAATATTGAAGCAACCTGATTTAGGAACAGCACTTATTCTTTTATGTACAGGTCTTATTATTATATGGCTTGCCGGCATTCCTAAAAAATTTTTTATCTATGGGGCCATCGCTTTATTAATTACTGCACCTCTTTCATGGCATTATTTAAAACCGTATCAAAAAAAGCGAATATTGGTCTTTATTGGCTATGGAGATACGAAGAAAGAGCGTTATCAAATTGAACAATCAAAAATTGCTATCGGCTCAGGAGGTTTATTTGGAAAAGGATTTTTACATGGAACCCAAAATAAACTTCATTTTTTACCTGAAAGCAGAACCGACTTTATTTTTTCTGTGATAGGAGAAGAATGGGGATTTGTAGGAACTATAATGATACTATTATTATATATGATACTCTTTATACGATTATTTATGCTTATAAAAAATATCAAATTCCCTCATATCAAATTACTTGCAATCGGTTCCATTATTCATATCATTCTTTCTACCATTATCAATATTGGCATGGTCATAGATTTACTTCCTATTGTTGGCATCCCCCTGCCATTAATAAGTTATGGATTGAGCAACTTATGGATTACCTTTGCAAGCCTTGGCTTATTCAATAGTATCGCATTACGTCGATATTATGTTGGCAAGTAGGCCACCAACCTTCTTTCAATGTTAGCTCATTTTGTCTAGTAGAAATGCATTAAATAATACACCTAAAGCCCAGAACGATATAATTGTTTTTGTATGATCTCCGGAATGATCTATAGCCCTATTAAATAACATGTGAGATAATTCTGATCCTGCTGTGCACATACAATCATACATAATTTGAGACGATGAAAAGCCTGCTTCTATCCCTAGCACATCGCTAACTATATTACGAACAATGGAAGTAACACCATAGATCACCACGCGCGCCCCAAAATCATGCAAAACACGATTTCTTAATCCATGCGATACGCGTTCTGCACATGACAACTGCGGGATGTCCCCACACATAGGGCATGAACATTGTTTTCTGAGCCAACCGGCAATACAATCTTTGTGATATTCATGATTGCACGATAATGTCCGCACATTATTGTTAAGATCTTCCAAACATATCGGACATTTTTCTTCCTGATCATTATCATTATCACTTTTTATATTTGTTCCTTTGCTTAAAAAAGACGTTACCATGCGAGAATTTTCATTTAAAATCGCTGTATTTGGATTTGTATTGGCTTCGTAAGCATTACCCTTGTGAATGCCACCTTGCACACTGTGCAGTTCTTGCATAGGTATATTTCGATATTGATGAGGAGTTCTATTTGAACTAGCCTTCATTAATTGCTTGGATGATGATTCTGCCTTCACGCACAACAAAGATACGTTGCTCAATGCAAAACAGCAATTTATTAATAGAATGATAAGGTTACGAGTCTTATTCATAGTAAAGCACCTTCTGTGAATTTGATTTGTCTTTTTGACTATGAAGTATAGCAATTTTTGATATTTTTAGTTTAATGAAATTCGATTGAACTAATAAGATCAAGAACCCTTTGTAATTCGCAATTAATCTGTATTTACACAAAAATCTTCCCAAAAGATAAAAAATATCGCATCCTGGTTCAGGTGAAGCGCTCAACGGCTTAAAAAGCCGTGTATCGCGCGAAATTCTTCGAAGCCAACCCTACTTCGCTAAAGCTTCGAAGGGTTCTGCTCGCCATTCATTCCCAGTTTAAAAACTGGAGTTTTCTGGCGTAGTAGAACAAACTTTATGAATTAAGTATCTATAATTAAACAAATAGTGTAATGAAAGAACCACAAGCAATCGAAATACTAACACTCCAAGAAACTCCTGAAGAACGAACACATGACTTTATTCCGACATCATTTGACGAGTACTTGGGACAAAAAGAACTTAAAGAAAAACTTAATGTTTACACCCAAGCCGCCAAAATGCGCAATGAAGCACTTGATCATCTATTGCTTTTTGGCCCTCCAGGTTTAGGTAAAACAACGCTCGCACAAATTATGGCACACATTATGGATGTTCATATCAAAATATGCAGCGGGCCAATGATGGAACGAACCGGCGATCTTGTTGCAATACTTTCCAGTCTAGAACTGCACGATATTCTTTTTATTGATGAAATTCATCGAATGCCAACCAACGTTGAAGAAGTACTGTACAGCGCAATGGAACACTTTCGTGTTGATGTGATTATTGGACAAGGTGCTGGTGCAAAATCAATTAATCTTCCCCTCAATCCATTCACATTAATTGGTGCAACAACCAAAAGTGGTATGATTTCGGCACCATTGCGCAGCAGATTTGGCATTATCGAACGGCTGGATTTTTACACAGATGAAGAATTGCGTGATATTGTATTACAAAGTGCCCAATTTTTGCAACTCGCTCTTAATAAGAATGCCGCTCTACTCATTGCCAAATGTGCACGTGGCACACCGCGCATGGCCAAAACAATTGTACGCCGCATACGTGATTTTGCTCAAGTTAACAATCGCAATATTGCTGATGAAGCATTGGTGCAACAAGCGCTCACCTTTTTAGGACTTGACAGCGATGGTCTGAGTAAAGTAGATAACTTATTACTCCAAAAAATGGTAGAACATTTCAATGGCGGTCCTGTTGGTCTTGAAACATTGGCCTCAATGATTGGTGAAGATAAAGATACTATTGAAACAGTATACGAACCATTTTTATTGCGCAAAGGTTATCTAGAAAAAACACCGCGCGGACGCCAGATTCCACACAAAAAATTACCGCATTTAAAAAGTAAGTTTTTGGGGCAAAAGACGTTGTTATCATCATAAAAAAATGTAGCTTTAATGAGCATCGTTATACAATATGAGAATACGAACTATACAAAAAGAATCATCATAGGTATAGCACAAAAGAAATGAAAAAACTCTTACAACAAATAATAATTATTGAATTGATTTTTGTTACAAGGCATAACTATAATTAAATCAATAAGAAAATAAACTTATTTATAAGGTCTTTGCATGCAAGCAAAATCAACCATCGCTTTAGTTTTAATCATTATAGCTTCTCATTTGTATTGCATGGAAGTAGAACAATCATACATGCGGCATGCAAACCAGAAAGTATATTTGAGCCATGCGCAAGATGGTATCGACAAAACGAAGGCTAAATTACTGTTACACAAAGAACTGAAGCGTACATTCAAAACAAACAATGAACAATTACTCAATTTCAGCAAAAAAGATGATCTTAGCAAAGTTAGACAACTGTGTTCATTACCAGCTATTGATCTAAATGCAACAGACAAAGAGGGAAAGACTTCTCTACACTATGCCGTAAAGAATGATTCACTTGAAGCTGCAAACCTTCTTCTTGAATATCATGCTGATCCTAATGCCAAAGATGAAAATAATGATACTCCTCTACATGTTACAAATTCATTTAAAGTCGCGAACGTTCTTCTTAAACATGGCGCTGATCCTAATTCCAAAAATAAGTGGAGGTCAACTCCTCTACACTTAGCAGCATATAAGGATTTACCTGAAGTCGCGAGGTTTCTTCTTGAACATGGCGCTGATCCTAATGCCAAAACTAAGTGGGGGACAACCCCTCTACATGTAGCAGCAAAGAAGGATTTACCTGAAGTCGCAAACCCTCTTCTTAAATATCATGCTGATCCTAATGCCAAAAATAAGGAGGATGATACTCCTCTACACATAGCAGCAAAGAAGGATTTACCTGAAGTCGCAAACCTTCTTCTTAAATATCATGCTGATCCTAATGCCAAAAATTTAATCGAATGTACTCCTCTACACTATACAGCAATTTATAATTCACCTAAAATCGCAAACCTTCTTCTTGAATATCATGCTGATCCTAATGCCAAAGATGAGGATAATGATACTCCTCTACACATAGCAGCAAGTCATAATTCATTTAAAGTCGCAAACCTTCTTCTTGAATATCATGCTGATCCTAATGCCAAAGATGAAAATAATAATGCTCCTCTAAATGATACTCCTCAAAATGATACTCCTCTACATGCTGCAGCAAAGAATGATTCATTTGAAGTCGCAAATCTTCTTCTTGAACACCAAGTTGATCCTAATGCCAAAGATGAAAATAATGATACGCCTTTACACTATGCCGCAGAGAATGATTCATTTAAAGTCGCAAACCTTCTTCTTGAACACCAAGTTGATCCTAATGCCAAAAACAAGTCGAGATTAACCCCTCTACACAAGACAGGAATTCATGATTCACCTAAAGTCGCAAATCTTCTTCTTGAACATGGCGCTGATTCTAATGCCAAAGATGAAAATAATGATACTCCTCTACATGTTGCAGCAAAGAATGATTCATTTGAAGTTACAAATCTTCTTCTTGAACACCAAGCTGATCCTAATGCCAAAAATGAGGATAATCGTACTCCTCTACGCATTGCAGCAATTTATCATTCACCTAAAGTCGCAAATCTTCTTCTTGAACATGGCGCTGATTCTAATGCCAAAAATAAGAATAATGCTACTCCTCTACACAAGGCAGCAAAGAATGATTCACCTAAAGTCGCAGAGGTTCTTCTCGAATGAGGCGCTAATATTAAATGCACAGGCAACACGGGTCATACGCAATGGTATTATGCAAGTGACGACATGCGTAAAATCTTGAAAAAACATCTGAAAACCTAAGAGCAAAATTTTAAATGTCCAATATGCTTTGAAAAAATGAATTCACGCAATCTAGATGACACAGTAGAACTTACCGATTATAATTGCTTGAATCTCATCTGCCATCATTGTAAGGCAAGAATATTACAAGAGCTTGGCAATCAGTGCCCTTTGTGTAGAGGACCATTACAGTAACGTAAAATACTTGACCCAAAAATGAAAAAAAACGAAAACAGTCGTCCTGTTGGTCTTGAAACATTGGCATCAATGATTGGTGAAGATAAAGATACTATTGAAACCGTATACGAACCATTTTTATTGCGCAAAGGATATCTAGAAAAAACACCACGCGGACGCCAGATTCCACACAAAAAATTACCGCATTTAAAAAGTAAATTTTTAGGGCAAAAGACACTATTATCATCATAAAAAATAAAGCTTTAATGAGCATTATTAAATATAAGAACATGGACTATACAAAAAGAATCATCATAGGTATAGTACAAAAGAAATGAAAAAACTCTTACAACAAATAACCGCAAAGAAACACACACTTGAGTCTCTTAGACCTTTACCTCCAGCATTGGTAAAAAACTTAGAGGAATGGTTTAAGGTTGAACTTACATACACATCAAATGCTATCGAAGGTAATACCCTCACTAGAAGCGAAACAGCCATGGTCCTGGAAAAAGGATTAACGGTAGCAGGCAAAAGTGTTCAAGAACATTTAGAAGCAATTAATCATGCTTTTGCCCTTGATTTTATTAAAGAACTCGCGCAGAAAAAAAAACACGATATTTCTAATGCTGACATTCGTGATATTCATCGATTAATTCTTAAAAAAATAGATGATGCCAATGCTGGTAAATGGCGGACAATAGCTGTTAAAATTGCTGGCTCTCTTGTTACGCTACCAGATCCTGTTCACATTCCTGAATTAATGGAAGATTTTATTACATGGCTACATAATGCAACTGAACATCCGGTTATTATTAGCGCTGATGCTCATTTAAAGCTTGTTTCAATTCATCCCTTTGTTGATGGTAACGGCAGAACAGCTCGTTTGCTTATGAATTTATTACTCGTGCAAGAAGGCTATCCTCCTGCTATTATTCGCAAAGAAGATAGGTCTGCGTATATCAATGCTATTGAAAAAGCACAATTACATAATGAATTGACTGATTATTATATAATCATTATCAACGCTGTTGAGCGTAGCCTCGATATGTACCTGGATGCAGCCCGCAAAAGCATACAATAAGTTAAGAAAAAGAATATTGACACAATGCTTAAAACATATAATACTCGATTGTAAAAAAACAGTACAAATACTTAAAAGGGAAATAATGAAAAAATATTTTGCACTAGGGTTATTTTTGCTATCGCCTTTCAATAATATATTAAGCAAAACAATATCACCTCAAAAATTTAATTTCATTACCAGCCTTTATAATGAAACTAATAATACGAGAGCGCAAGAATATATTACTTGCTTGGAACGAAATCGAGCGCACAGTTCTATAAATGAAATTCATGTCATTTATGACACCTCAAAAGATGATAATGAAAACAGGATACTATGTTATTTACATGATGCAGGCATTTCAATTACTTATGTTGTTGGCAGACCTTCATATGGCTTTAGCTTTGATCTAGCAAATAGTATGTATCCAAATAGTAGAGTTATAGTCAGCAATGCTGATATTTTCTTTAATGAAACCCTATCATTATTGGAAGGTTTCGATTTAAAAGATAGGTTTCTGGCAATAACACGTTGGGATGTGCTTGAAAATGGTGATATAGTTCCGCATGAACGATATGGTAAAACTTCACAAGATGTTTGGATATTTGAAACACCATTGAGACCATTTAACAATCATCATATATATCTAGGTGAAATACATCACAATGTCATATTGACATATGAAGCTTTGCGTAGTGGATTAGAAATACTGAATCCATGTAAAACAATTCAATGTTGTCATTTACATCTATCAGATCTTAGACATTATGATAGCACTATCCCCTTTCCCAAAAATGGGCATACTATGGCACTTCACTGGATTTATCTGGATAAAATTCAGCAACAATAAGCCCTTTTCCCCCTATTTCTACGCTCAAAAATTCTAATCGACAGGAAGTCGATAAAACAGTATTATAGTGAAAAAGGGCTCTTTTAGACAATAGCAATAACCCTTGGAGATACATAATGTCGGGTCATTCTAAATGGTCACAAATAAAACATAAAAAAGCTAAAGAAGATGCTAAGCGCGGTAAAGCATTTACGAAACTGATAAAAGAAATTACTGTTGCAGCGCGGTTAGGGGGCGGTGATCCTGCAGGCAATTCCCATTTACGATTATTAATGGAAAAAGCCAAAGAAATCAATATGCCCCAAGAAAATACTATTCGCGCTATTAAAAAGGGTACTGGAGAACTACCTGGCACCAGTTATGAAGAATTAATCTATGAAGGATACGGGCCAAATGGTATTGCCGTCATCATTGATACGCTTACCGATAACAAAAATAGAACTGTTGCAGAATTACGAAGACTTTTTTCATCAAAAGGCGGCAATCTTGCAGAAGGTGGATCGGTCAGTTGGATGTTTGAAAAAATGGGAGTTGTCAGAGCAACAGGAAAAGGCATGACAGAAGATCAATTATTGGAAGCGCTCATTGAGTATGATGTACAAGATATCCGTCATGATGAAGATCTATTTTCTATCTTTTGTGATCCCAAATCACTTGAATCAATTAAACAAGTTGCTGTAAAATTAGGGTTAAAAATTGAAAGCGCAGAGTTGGAATGGGTACCAAAAACAACAACAAATCTTGCTAACGAGCAAGCAGAAAAAGCATATGAATTTTTAACAGCGCTCGATGATCATGATGATGTAAAAAGTGTATATACTAACTTAGTCTAAAGGAATCTATGATATTAAGCATGACAGGTTTTGCTTCAAAAACGGCAACCTTGCCCCTTGATGATGCAGGCAAAATCAATATGACAATAAGTCTTAAATCTCTCAATTCACGGTATTTTGAAGCAACATGTAGACTTCCTTATATATTTAACCATCTTGAGACAGAATTTATTAAACTTTTTAAAAAAAAATTACATCGTGGACATATTTATTTTACCATTCATATAAGTAATCAACAGCATTTAGTACAAGACACCATAGAACCCGCATTATCCGTTATTAAAGAATATATTAATGCAACCAAGCGCATTCAAGACGTTTTTCATCTTGAAGGATCACTTTCATTAAGTGATTTATTGCGACTGCCAAATGTATTTAATGTAGAAGAAAAAGTTCTTGATGAAGCTGCTCGGCAGCATGTTTTTGAAATTATCAACACCCTTATTGATGAATTAATAATAGCCCGTCAACAAGAAGGCACAGCTTTACAAAAAGATTTGGAACAGCGTATTGCTATCATGCAGCAAGAGATTAATAAAATAGAACAAGCATCACAACAATTGATAGAAAAACAAAAGAATAAAGTACTTAAAGTACTTAAAGAAGTTGAAGGAAAAGAAGGCGAGCTTTTGGATGCTCGCAAGCAAGCATTATATCTTGTGCTTGATAAAATTGACATTCATGAAGAAATTATTCGTTTTAAAAGTCATTTAGATTATCTTTCCAAACAACTAAAATCTCCAGATTTAGAAAAAGGAAAGCGGCTTGATTTTACCTTGCAAGAACTGGCCCGTGAAATTAATACTATTGCAGCGAAATGTTCTGATGCAGCAATTGGCTCTTTAGCAATAAACATAAAGGTTGAATTGGAAAAGGCGCGCGAACAAGCGCAGAATATAGTTTAATTAATTCTTAACCAACCCTAATTTTTCACTGCAACGGTCTTGATTTTCTTTTTTTATACTTATTAAGAAGGCTTAGTACTTGCTTTTGATAGTGTTCATCGCATTTGACACCTTGACCTGAAAATTCCTTTGCAAATTTCGTTTGCAGTTTTGGATCAGAGCCTGCTTTTAATAAAGATTCCACTACTTTTTTATTTTCCTTAAACATAGCATTTTTTTCTTCTTTCAGCTTGTCTTCAGTCAAACCTGCTGCTTTCTTTCTTTTCTCCCAGTATGATGATGGATAAGCATACCACAATGCAGCCCAAACTGCAGAGCGTAAAGGAGATCTTTGCTCTGGTGTTAAAAAATAAAATTTAGACTCTGGATATTTTGGATTCAAAGCTTTTTGCTTTTCACTTTCCCCTTCTTTATTTAATTGTTCAAGTAAAATGGTAACTATCTCTGCCTTATGTTGATAATTTTCCGAAACCTTCCCAGCAAAATATAAAAGCGTCATACCCTCTTCATTAACCACCTTTGATACAAGCACTCCTTCTTGATTAGCCAAACTTCTTACCTTTTGCACATTTTGTTCCTTTATCGCTTTAATAAGAGCATTATATGGTTCTTTAGGCATTGCCAACGCACCTAAATCACTCATTAAAAAAATGGTCAATAAAGACCTTAATATTACTGCTATCATTTTCTTATGCATGTTAACCTTTTCACTTTTTGATTAAAAATATATAGACATTAAAACAAAAAAAAATATACGGTTAATGCACGTAAAGTCAATTAAAATTCAACTTTTTTCTTAATATTCCGTACACTATAAAAACACTGATTTATATCACAAGAAGGTAAAAGGCATAAATTCATGTCAAAACATTTTACTCATTTACATTTACACACCGATTATTCCTTGCTTGATGGTGCAATATCAATCAATAAGCTTATTGCATTTGGGCAGCAACATAATTTAAAAGCGCTTGCTATCACTGATCATGGTAATATTTTTGGGGCAGTGAAATTTTTTCAGCAATGCAAAAAGGCTGGTATCAAGCCGATTTTGGGCATGGAAGCCTATTTAACAGAAGATGTAGCAATTAAAACAGTTGATAATAAGTATTATCACCTGATTATTCTTGTACAAAATGAAATAGGATATAAAAATCTCTGCAAACTTATCTCCCTTTCGTATCAAAAAGGCTTTTATTTTAAGCCACGTATTGATTATGCCATGCTCGAACAGCACGCAGAGGGATTGATTGTAACGTCTGCTTGCTTAGGAGGACATATTCCTCAATTACTTAAGAATAATAACGAACAAGAGGCAGAAAAACGCATAGATTGGTTTCTTGAGCTGTTTGGCCGTGATCGATTCTATTTTGAAGTACAACCAGAAGATCAACAAGAACAAGCAGTATTAAATGAAAAATTATATACCTGGAGCAAAAAGAAAAATATCAAACTCATCGCTACTGGTGACTGTCATTTTCCAACACTTGATGATCAT
>SDBV01000663.1_pt1 | contig 49824 bp, 59 predicted proteins | sample 2277081 | NCBI WGS metagenome assembly SDBV01 (sample SAMN10402039, study PRJNA504765) | marine sediment metagenome | isolation source: marine sediment core GS10_PC15, 223 cmbsf | place: Arctic Ocean: Southern Knipovich Ridge | collected 2010
TAGTTGGGTTATTAAAGGAAGAACTATCTAAAAAAATTACGAACAAGAACGAGATTGCGCAAGTTGCTGCAATTTCAGCAAAAGATCCTGAGATAGGAGAAAAGATTGCAGAGATAATGAACGAGCTAGGCAAGGATGCCGTAATTACTGTAGAAGAATCTCAAAAATTCGGAATTGAACATGAAATGGTAGAAGGTATGCAATTCGATAAAGGATATCTTTCTCCATATATGATTACTAATACAGGTAGGATGGAAGCATCGTATGATAATGCATTAATTCTGATTACCGATAAAAAGATCTCATCTATTCAGGAGTTGGTACCATTTCTAGAAAAATTAGCCCAGAGCGGTAAAAAAGATCTTGTCATTTTAGCTGAAGATGTTGAAGGAGATGCTCTAGCAACATTGGTTGTTAATAAACTAAGAGGAACCTTCAATGCTTTGGCAATCAAGGCTCCCGGTTTTGGAGATAGAAAAAAAGAGATGTTAGAAGACATTGCTGTTTTAACCGGTGCCCAAGTTATTTCTGAAGAAAAAGGAATGAAATTAGAAAGCGTTGAGATTAGTATGCTTGGAAAGGCTCGCAGAGTTGTCTCTACAAAAGAAGCAACTACTATTGTAAGCGGGAAAGGGAAGAAAACGGATCTTGATAAGAGAATTAATCAAATCAAAAAAGAAATTGATAAAGCAACCTCTAGCTTCGACAAAGATAAACTGAAAGAAAGATTGGCAAAGCTTTCCGGTGGTGTTGCAGTGATTCGTGTTGGTGCAGCAACGGAAGTTGAACAGAAAGAAAAACAGCACCGAACGGAAGATGCTGTACAAGCAACCAAAGCTGCTATGGAAGAAGGAATAGTTCCTGGTGGCGGAGTCGCATTAATTAGATCACAATCGATTCTGGCAAAACTAAAGTTATCCGGCGATGAAAGAACTGGAGCAGAGATTGTAGAAAGATCCCTTGAAGAGCCATTAAGACAAATTGCAATCAATGCTGGAGCGAAAGGAGAAGTAGTAGTTGAGAAAGTTAAAGAGGGCGAAGGAAATTATGGGTATAACGCAGCTAGTGATAAATATGGTGATATGATGAAAAGCGGAATTGTTGACCCTGTGAAAGTAACTCGATCTGCATTACAAAATGCTTCTTCGGCTGCAGGAATGTTTCTGACGACCGAAGTAGTTGTAACTGATATTCCCGAAGAAAAGAAAGAGAAGGGTGGAAATGAAATGCCTCCGATGGGAGGGATGGGATATTAAAGCACTTATCTGAAAGTTAGAACCCCCAGCTCTAGGTGAGCTGGGGGCTTTGTGCGTCATTGTTATTCGCAACACCAATTAAGGTTAAGTAAAGAGCAACGAGACGAGGATGTTCCTGAGATTACCCATGTGCCATGATTGTCACAGCTTCACCTCCTTATACGCCAAATGTATCTAGTATCGGGCGTACGCGATATTGCGTCGATAAGATAGTGACAATAACTAGAATACATCAAGTATAAGCATATGTCAAATTTTATTGGTTGATTGAAGCATATTTTTATCGTATATTTGGGTAAAATGAAAGTTGGTATTCAAAAAACAAGAAACATATTTAAAACCTGGTTATTATTTGGTCTTTTTTTAGGACTGGTCATAGGGATCGGTTTTTTGTTGAGTGTTTCGTACAACCAACCAAATATTTTATATATAGCCATTGGAATTAGTTTGATTATTAATTTTGCGAGCTATTGGTTCTCATCCTCACTTGCTCTAGCTATGTCTGGAGCAAGACCGGTTACCAAAGAACAAGAACCTCGATTATACGCAATAGTTAAAAATCTTTCAGAGAAAGCAGGGTTGCCGATTCCAAAGATTTATAAAATAGAAAGAGAGGAACAAATTAATGCTTTTGCTACGGGGAGAAACCCAAAGAATGCGGCAGTAGCAGTAACTACTGGTGGATTGAAAAAGCTTGATGATTCGGAGCTAGAGGGCGTTTTGGCTCACGAATTATCTCATATACAAAATAGAGATATCTTGGTTTCTACAATTGTTGTTGTATTGGCGGCTACGATTTCCGTAGCTTCAAGAGTTTTCTTATATGGCTCTTTGTTTGGTGATCGAAATAGGGGAAATAGTCAAGGAGGGATTGGTATCATGGTTATTGCACTTGCTGTAGCTGTGGTAGCACCTTTCGTAGCCTTGATTATTCGAATGGCCATTTCGAGAAGGAGAGAATATTTGGCCGATGCTTCGGGGGCGAGATTAGTTGGTAATGCAGAGGGACTAGCAAAAGCATTAGAGAAGATTAGAGAAGATTCCCATCAAATGAATCATGCCTCTACTGCAACTTCCCATTTATTTATCTCCAATCCCTTCAGGGGGATGGAAGAAGGCAGTTGGTTTATAAAATTATTCATGACACATCCCCCTTTGAAAAACAGAATAACCACACTTAGAAAGCTTGAAATTTAGTTTGACGATTAGATAAAATAATTGTAAAATAATCATAACTGGTGAGGTGCGAGAGTGGTTTAATCGGCTTGCTTGGAAAGCAAGTGTACGGGCAACCGTACCGAGGGTTCGAATCCCTCCCTCACCGCAGTGTGGAATTAGGCTCGCGATTTCCCTGATCTCGCAAAAAACAGAAAGAGTAATTTCAAGCTCTGTTTTCGTGTTTGACCGAGATTCTCCGATATGGTATAATATAGTCATCAAGATGCAGAGTTCTTCGAAATAGGCGACCATGTGCCTGATTCCAAAACATGGTATAAACACGGGGGTGTTTGATGGCAACAAAAGTCGAAGTCCGTTGGATAGGCAATGATCCATCGCCAATTACACTGGCACGCGAAAAGATTCCTGGGGTTGAGTGTGCTCGTGCCTACTGCGAACTAGAGGCAGGAATGCAAGTCAGTCATTTCGAATTATCGACTCGTGACGAAGACAGTGATATGGCTGGAAAAATCTACGAAGCGATCCGGTTGTGCATCTACCTCGCGAAGAACTATGAGGTAGAAGGGGAAATTCTAGTCAACAAAACATATCTCCCGTCTTACCTAGCAGGGCTTCACTGGTGGGCTCAGGATAGTCTCAAAACGATTGAAAAAGCTGTTAAAGGATTGAAAGCTAGCCGTACTGTTGCGCGGAATCAGGCGTTCAAAGACATCCGCAAGGATTTGGAGTCAACTGCTAATTCAATGAGGTCCTGGCTTCAGTAGATTGGATAGAGCGTATGGTGCTCCCCGTTATGTCACAGGCATAACGGGTTATTTTTTTACAACAAAACCGAAACCTGCTAATTTAAAGAAAAACTTGAAATTGTTCTTTCTGATTCCAGTTCACGGCAAGGCGGGTGGAGGGGGTCAGGGGGAATCACGCCCGCCGAGCCGCATAAATTCTGTTCGAACATTTTCGAACAGACACCGCAGTGTGGAATTAGGCTCGCAATAAGATTGACCATACCCCATATATAAGTTAATAATATGATTTGCTTCAAAAAAAGAAAAAGCCTTCGGCGAAAAAATCTCGCCGAAGGCTTAAAGAGTCAAAAAGACTCAAGGTTCAACTGAACTTCCGAGAGGACGCCAAACCGGTGTAATCGCTGCGGTCGTCAATCTGGTGGTAACTAATATTCAGACCAACAGAACCAGGGTGACCGACATCCACATGGTCGCCGCGGGAGTCCAACTCTGAACAGCGAGCGTAGATGCTACTGAACAACTTCTCGCCCGTAGCCAGATAGTGTCCGATAATGGCGTAAACCATCACACGGGCACTGGACGTCTCTTCGTTCTCGGCAAGGAGTGCCTGTTGTACTGGGTAGGTCTTGTTAGTTGAGTTTGGCACGATAGTCTTGCGAACCAAGTGCCAGCCAGCCTGACCCTTGTCTTTGGCAAACTTCTCGTTGCCATACCGAGAGTTGCTTGTGTGAAAGAACAGGCTTTGGTCAACTTTATCCCTGATGTCCAAAATGGACAGAGGAAGGGTGACGACAAGGATGTGAGTGTCCTTGACCTTCCGAAGCTCCTGCTCGCTGAACGGGATAACCGACAGCATAGCAAGCTGGGCTTTGGTTGGTTTGACGCCGAAGTGCTGGATTGCCTCCTGCACTCCAAACATCGGGATGCCGATGAGCCGTGCCGTCTTCTCGTTGGTTGTCGACTCGTAGCCGCCAGACCGCCAGAAGTTGACCAGTCGTGCTCTCATCTGTGGATCGTCAATCGGACTCTGGAAGTCCTCGTAAGTAAGCCCCGCCTCCATTAAGCGACGCAGGCACTCGTTGGTGCGAGCAATCACTTTCCCTGGACTTGGGTTGGCAATGTTTTGAGACATCGCATACCTCCTGTGTGGTTTGGTTTTCCGATTTCTCGGAACTGTCTTAGAATTGAGACGAGCTTGTTAGAAATAAGGTATTTTATGTCTAAAATACCTGTCTCAATAACTTGAACCCCAGCTTAATGAACTACACTACAATTACATCAGAATATGGTCATTTTGTCAATGTTTTGAAAACTATCAAAATATAGAGCAATTTTAACACTTTTGGTGTATTATAAAGATGTAAAATATAGTGAATAGTAGAGTGGGGTAAATTTTGATAAAACAAAACTACATCTGTGGAGCCACATCTGGAATATAGATATTACCTTGATATTGAAATATTCTGGTTCTAACGTCGTCCACGACACCCCGTCACGTGGAATTAGGCTCGCGATTAGCTTGCGGGCATCAGTCCCTGAACCCCGAAGCGAGAAGAATAATTTCATGTTTTTACCATGTTTTTAAACGACATCTGGACTAAAATTTTTAGGGAGAAAAAGTTAAATATTTTTACTTGGAATATACACGGGACTTATTTAAGTACTCTAGCCCAAACAGGCCAAAACTTATATCTACCCATTAAAGAGGGGCGGCCCTATAACTACGATGGTAAGACCCTTGGCTATGAATGGCCTGAAACGACACACGAAATTTCTATCAATCAGATTAAAGACATAGATTATGATCTTCTCATTTTCCATACACCACAACAAGTACGCGAAGAACAATTTTTAGTGTTGTCTGAGGAACAAAGAAAGCTTCCTAAAATTTATATCGTCCACACCCCATTTAAAGAAGATTATCATAGCAATCCCGAAAAACGGAAAACTTTAGAAAAAATTAAAAAAGAAATTCTTCCCCGTGTTGATGCTATAGTGCATATTACGAAATATAATTTCGATCAGTGGACTAAAATTTTTCCAGAGACTAAAAACAAAAGCTGTATAATCTATCACGGTATCCCAATCCCAAGAATCAAATGGTCTGGTGAAATAGCGAAAGCGATATCTGCTGTGTATAATTTACCAGAGAGGGCTGAGTGCGGATCGGATTTGTATCAAAAAGTTAGTCAAAAAGTGCCGATCACGCTTTATGGTTTTAACTCTGAGAAGTTTGGGGGCTTAGGTCCCATGTCGAATGACAAACTTAAAATAGAGTTTACTAAACACAGAACGTACTTTAACTCTACCGCCGCATCTTCTGTGCCCATGGCTATGCTGGAAGCAATGAGTGTCGGTACACCACCGGTTACCACTGCTACAACAGAGCTGCCTAACATTATAAAAAATGGGATTAATGGATTTATTTCTAAAGATCCGGATATATTAGTAGAGAAATTAATACTACTCCTTAGCGACAGAAATCTTGCTGAGAAAATGGGCCGACGGGCACAGGAAACTATCAAAGAAGAATTTTCGATAAAAAGATTTACCAAGCAGTGGAATAATTTATTCTACAAAATCAAAACTTGAAATTGTCCTTTTCGCTTCCAGTTCACAGCGAGGCGGACGGAGGGGGTCAGGGGGAATCGCGCCCGCCGAGCCGTATAAATTCCGTTCGAATGTTTTTGTATACGTACCGCCAGTTGGTACAAGGCTCGCGATTTAATGTTGATAAAATTTAATCATTGTGTGATATCATTATAAATATGAAAAAATACTTTGTTATAGGTGTTGGCTTCTTGGGTATAGTATTATTTGGTATACATTCAGCACATGCTGTTCCTGGAGCGACTCCACAAACGTATGGTCTGCACGAAGGCGATATTGTAGGGACTGGGGACTCTGATGATCCCGATATTTTCATCATAAACACATATGGATATAAGCGTATTTTTCTCAATCCAGTTATATTCAACTACTACGGACACCTTGGCGGATTCAGTGCCGTAAGAAAAATTAGTCACGTGGCGCGTGACCAATTCGAAACATCGATGCTTGTGCGAAACTGTGAAATCCAAGATCAGCGTGTTTTTGCCATTGAAGTTTCCGGAGAAGATGAGGGTATTTTGCATCACGTAGCGATATCGGGAGAAGATGCCATTAGTCAAGATCATAATTTCTTTAAAAAAGTATTTTGTATCAACACGTCGGAATTTAATTGGTATACTATAGACCCAATTACCTATACGACGATACACAGTATTCCAATTTACAGAAGAAGCGGGCAAGTCGTAAATTCTTTTCCGCGCGTTTGTACGGGGAAGGCTATAAGCGCATCGGCTGCATCTGCTTCCGAAATTACCATAGTACTCACGACGGAATATTGTGATAATGGAGTGGCAATTGAAATTAGCAAGCAGCCGCTTACGATTAACTCTACACAGGAATCTGTCATTGATGTGGCACATGTCTCTGCACAAGGGCAAACGACGCTTCGGGCTGGTTTTTGCGACTTCGACAACATGTGTTTGAATGCTGAGTCAGGGCAGAAAGTCTATTGGAGACTTCGAGACTTAGACGGTGATACTATTATTGATGTCGGACAATATTTCTCTGCTCTCTAGCGATCAGGCTATGTAAGCCGTCGCAGCTCGTTTAGCTTCGTAAATTCTGTTCGAACATTTTAGAATAGACACCACCAGTTGGTATAAGGCTCACACATCCTCTTAAATAGGGCGTTTCAAACACCCTCTTTATATTTGACCAATTTACATTGATATGGTATAATACTGATAGTTCTAGAATAGCTAACAGTCACATTCCCAAGGGAGAAAAAGAATGAAGAAATTTGCGTTTGGTCTTGTGGTTCTGGTTCTGGCGACTGTCGCAACAGCTCAGGAAAAGATCTCCGGGAACATTTCTATCTTGGAATTCAACTTGGTGAATACACGGTTCGAGTATCCGGTCAACCAAGGATTGGTTACCGGGCAAGACAACGAACTGCGTGGCCTCTCAAGCTTAGTCAGGTTTAAACTCAACGACCGTATTACGGTCGGCTATCGTTTCGAAAGGAGTAATGTGTCAAAAGAGCTTGATGTTACACAAGCACCAGTACCGGATATGTACACCCGGATCGAAAACCCGAGAAAGATTTCCGGAGTCTTTCAATATCACGAAATTTTTGGGAGTATTAAACTGGGCCACACAAAAGGTCATCGGTTTTTATTCGGCCTTGCCCGCACCACTTTTGACAGAGAGTGGCGATGGCATGAGCGGCCTGGAGGCATCGGTTCAACAAGTTCTGAGATCTCTGATTTGGGGCTCATGCTCGGAATTGAGGGACAGCGTACCCAGAAAAGCGTCAGCTTCAACTACGCAGGACGCTTTTATCCGCATTCAATACGCGGGGAAACAAACACTGGTCAAGCCCTCTCCGATATTTCTTCGTTGGGGTTTGAGCTTAGTGGATCGGTAACCTATCACGCTAACGAACATGTAGGTGTAATAGGCGGCTACCGGTATCACCAAATCCGCAGTGAACAGACCGGAGGCTTACTCCATATTACGGACAAGGGTCTGACGGTCGGGATCCGTTTAGCTTTTTAAACAAAACCTTCGTCCAAGCTCCCCGTTATGTCGCAAACATGGCGGGTTTTTTTTACAACAATTTAGCAATAAATAATAAAATCTGTTAACCTTTTATATATAGAAAACTTGAAATTTCCCTTTCCACTTCCAGTTCATAGTGAGACGGGCGGAGGGGGTCAGGGGAAATCGCGCCCGCCGAGTCGCATAAATTCTGTTCGAACATTTTCGAACAGACACCGCAGTGTGGAAATGAAAGAGTTGGTTTAACTCAAGATGATTTAGCAAAAAAAGCGGATATTAAGTATATAACGTTTATGAAAGTCGAAAGCGGTGCAGTAAATAAGCCAAGCGTTCAAACTATGGCGAAGATCGCCAAAGCTCTTAATATTTCAGTTGAGGAACTCATAAAATAATTTATGGACATGCTTTATAAAAAAATTATTGAGCAAATAATTAGTAGTGGAAAACGGATTCGTGAAAAATCCGGAAAAATTCAGGATATTGGGATTACAAAGAAAAATCTTACCGAAGAAGATATCAAAATAGAAAGAGAGCTGAAACAAGTCATCAAAGAATTCAATCCAAAACATGAGTTTTACGCCGAAGAAGAAAATGAAAACTTCTTAGACGCGGAAGATGTCTGGATTGTTGACCCAATTAGTGGAACTCGTGTTTTTATCAACGGAATGCCTCACTATGGAATAGTGGCGGCACATGTCCATAATCGTGAAGTTCAATTCGCAGCAGTTTACGACCCCTCTATGGACGATTTATACACTGCTTATAGAAATAAAGGTGCGTACCTCAACGGACAAAAAATTTCTATCAAGGATACTGATTCGGAAAATCCAAAAATCCTTTTTAATCTTTCTTTGGGCTGGAAAAATGCCTTAAGCTCCCATAAGATTTTTTGTGAACTTAGTAAATTTGAACTTTATCGTGTATTGGGTTCTCATGCTGTTAATGACAGTCTTGTCGCTTGCGGCAAGTATAACGGCGTAGTTTGTCTTGCAAAAGATAGTTTTCCATCCTTTGCGAGCAGTTTGATAATCAGAGAAGCCGGCGGTATTTTTACTAATATTGATGGGGACGAAAATATAAAATCGAGCGATAGAGTATTTATAGGAGGCGATAAAAACACCTATCAGAAACTGAAGTCAATAGTGAAGGAAATACTGAGAAAAACTTGAAATTGTCCTTTCCGTTTCCAGCTCACAACAACAGCGATTCCGGCTAAAGCACGGAACCTTCGACGAGAGAGACGGGCGGAAGGGGGTTCAGGGGGGGAATGACGCCCGCCGAGCCGCATAAATTCCGTTCGAACATTTTCGAACAGACACCGCAGTGTGGAATTAGACTCACGATTTGCGGGCGTGATTCCCTGACCCCTGAAGCGGAAAGGGCAATTAAAGATTTATATGCAAGCTCAAATATTACTTAAAAAAATAGAACAGGAGTTCCCCGAGTTAAAATGGAAAGATTACGAACTTGTGACAAAGGGTTGGGATTTTGATGTTGTTATATTAGACAAAAAAATTGTATTTCGATTTCCCAAGGAAGAAGATTCTATAACTAATCTGAAAAAGGAGATTGTATTGCTTAATTATCTGGATTCCCGTTTTTCAGCTGATATCCCCCAGTATTGTTATATTGCAAACGATCAATCATTTGCGGGTTATCTTTATCTTAATGGCCGGGAATTAACTGTATCCAGATATAAAAAATTTGATTCGAATGTAAGGAAACTATTACAAAAGATGATCGCAGATTTTATATCATCCCTGCACCAAACTCCGACCACAATACTAAAAAAGTATAAAACCAGAATCGGCAAACCAGAAAAATTTCTTGAGTGGTTAGTTCATGATACAGAAAAGTATGTATTTCCGAAGCTTAACAAAAATGAGATAAAATACATAAACGAACATTTTGACGAATTGAGAAAAGCCTTGAATGACAAGTATAGTCCCGTTTTAGTCCATGGTGATTTAACTGAAGGTCATATTCTATGGGATGATAAGAAAGATAAATTGAGTATGATTGATTTTAGTGATCACCACATTGGAGATCCAGCTACAGATTTCTCGGGGTTGATCGAATTCGGCGAAGAATTCATTACTAATGTTTATAATTTATACTTGGGGCCAAAAGATGAAAATTTATTACATCGAGCAAGATTAAATTATAAAACTTTACCATTGACGGTAATGAAAGGAGCCCTATGTGAGGCTCCAGTAAGCTTCGAAGGTGCTTACGCAATGTTTAAAGAAAGGTTTAATATAAAATAAATTTGGAAATTATCCTTTTCGCTTCCAGTTCACAACGAGACGGGCGGAGGGGGTCAGGGGAAATCGCGCCCGCCGAGTCGCATAAATTCTGTTCGAACATTTTCGAACAGACACCGCAGTGTGGAATTAGGCTCGCGATTTGCGGATATGAAGGGGATAACAATGTGTTATTATAAATATATGAAAAAAATAACACAAGAAGATTATGCCTATATTGCTGGTTTATGGGATGCTGATGGTAGTTATACAATTTCAAAACATTTTGCAAAAACCAAACATTGTGGGAAACGTGGATGGGTTTGGGAGCTTAGAATGGTCATTGGAATGGCAGAGAGGCAGGGTTTAAATTTTGTGAAAGATAAATTTGGCAAAAAGAGATTACATCTCAGTACTTTAAAGAGCGGAACCAGATTTTATCATTTAACTTTATATTCGAATGAACTTCGTCAAGTACTTCCAGATATAATTAAGCACGCAAAAGTTAAAAAGAAACAAGCAAAACTTCTGTATAATGCAGTATCTATCATTAAACCAAAGTCAGACAAAAAAGTTGACACAAAATTAAAGCGTATGTATTTGAGGATGAAAGTTCTGAATAATAGTTTAACTAGGCATCCAGCCAAATAATTATATGCGTGGAATTATTTTAGCAGGGGGCAATGGCACACGTCTTTTGCCCTTAACCAAAATTATTAATAAGCATCTTCTTCCGATTTTCAATAAACCGATGATTTATTATCCTCTTCAAACGCTTGTTAGTGTCGGAGTGAAGAGCATCTTGATTGTATCCGGTCCTAATCATGCCGGCCAGTTCTTAAATCTTTTAGGCTCAGGAAGGAAGTTTGGGGTTAAGTTATCTTACGAAATTCAAGAAGAAGCCGGCGGAATAGCCCAGGCTCTTTCGCTTGCTGAAGACTTTTCCGATAACAGTAAAATCACGGTTGTCTTAGGGGATAACGTTTTTGAAGATAATAGAAATATCAAACGAGCTGCCAGGGAATTTGAAAAACAGCGTAAGGGAGCTAAGATTTTTCTCAAAGAAATTAAAGATGCTAATCGTTTTGGTGTTGCTGAGATAAAAGGAGATAAAATTGTAGGGATAGTGGAAAAACCCAGGAAACCCAAAAGCAACTTGGCCGTGACAGGACTTTATATGTATGACAAAAATGTTTTTAATATCATACGAAAACTCAAACCGTCAAAAAGAGGAGAGTTTGAAATTACCGATGTAAACAACGCATACATCAAGCAAAAAACCATGACTTTCTCTATAGTTAAAAAAGCTTGGGTTGATGCTGGAACATTTGATTCGTTGTTGAGCGCGGCCAATATTGTTGCCGACAGAAAATAGAATTTATTAAGATCTAAAAAATATGAAAATTTGTATCGCTGCTAGATTCGGCGAAAAAGATAAAGTCCGGGATTTGTACGAGAAATTCCAAAATAAAGGACATGAAATAATTGTCGATTGGACCATCTATAAACCAGCTAAGCCATATGGGGATAATTCCGATATCTCTCGTGGTTATTCTGTTGAAGATATTGATGGTGCTAGGAATTGTGACATATTTGTTATTTTAACCGACGAGGCTGGTACGGGGATGTATATCGAGTTAGGTGCAGCGATTGCATCAAATTTAGAAAAGGGTAAACCCGACATCTATGCAGTCGGGGAAAATAATTCATGCTCTATGTTTTATTTCCACCCATCAGTTAGATGTGTAAGTAGCGTAGAAGAGATTTTCGAGCTACGCTAAGAAAGCTACCTCTGTTCGAACATTTTCGAACAGATACCGCCAGTTGGTATATGAATAAAATAATTTTAAAAAAACTCCTGCTGACATTAGTGATTATTGTAGTGGCAATCTTCTTTCTGCGTTTTGTTGTCGGAGGATCTGAGGATGATTGGATTTGTAATGATGGGCAGTGGGTAAAACATGGCGTTCCATCCGCACCGATGCCGGAGGGTCCATGTGATTAAGAAGGATATTTTATGTGTAGGACAAAAAACCAATAGTTTTTACTCTCACATAATTTAAAAGCAGAAGGCTATCCGCAATATTTTGGACCTCAGGGGGATATAAGGTATGTTTATAATTACGTAAGAGTAGTTAGAAATATTGAATAACAAAAAAATCTACAATAAACTTATTCGTGACCGAATCCCCGAAATCATAGAAAAGGACGGGTGTAGTTATAAAACAAGAATTCTGAAGCAGAAGGAATATAAGCAAGAGCTACTCAAGAAAATTGTTGAAGAGTCGCAGGAGGTTTTGGAAACCAATGGTAATAAAAGAGAATTGATTAAGGAGATCGGAGACGTTCAAGAAATTATCAATTATATCATCAAGACTTTTAATCTAGATAAAAAAGAAATAGAGAAGATTAGAAAAAAGAGAAAGAAATCGCGAGGTAGTTTTGATAAAAAGATATTTTTAGAATATACAGAATAACAAAGATAGAGTATAATTTATAAAAACAAATAACTAAATGCACCAAAACCTGGAACCCCGGTTTTCGTGCGGAAACAAATGGCATTAAATCTAGCGGAATATCTCCCAACAACGGTCGGAACATTCTTGTTTGTCATCATCGTCATCTGGACGTTGTATTGGAAGGGTATGGCTCTTTGGAAGTCAGCCAAAAATAGTGAAAAGTGGTGGTTTATCGCACTACTTCTCATTAATACCATAGGTATACTTGAAATTCTCTACATTTACGTGTTTAGTAAGAGAAAAAAGTAGTAGCCTAAAAATTGGATAATGTAGAAAAAATTAAATCGAGACTGGATATAGTAGAACTTATCCAGGGATATCTGAAGTTGCAGAAGGCGGGCATAAATTTCAAAGCCCGCTGTCCTTTTCATAACGAAAAGACCCCTTCTTTTGTAATTTCTCCAGAGCGACAAATTTGGCATTGTTTTGGTTGTGGGAAAGGTGGAGATCATTTCGGGTTTATAAAAGAAATAGAAGGGGTAGAATTTTCTGAAGCATTGAGAATCCTTGCGCAACGAGCCGGGATCGAACTTGAGCAATACAACCAGAAAGCTGCAGACGAAAAATCTAGACTTGTAGCGATAAGTGGATTAGCTCAAAAATTTTATATCAAACAGCTTTTTGAATCGACGACAGGGAAGAAAGCCTTAGAATATTTAAAAGACAGAGGGTTTAAATTAAAAACTATTAAAGAGTGGGGGCTTGGTTTTGCTCCGGCAAAACCCAATTCTCTCTCTAGGTTTTTGGAACAAGCCGGATACACAGGGCAGGAGGTACGAAATGCTGGTTTAAGTATTTCAGCGCACGGGAAAGTATTTGATAGATTCCAGAGTAGGATAACTTTTCCAATCAATGATATTAACGGAAGATCTGTTGGGTTTACCGGAAGAATATTTGGAGCAGCGGATAATGGAAGATTTGCCAAGTATATTAATACACCCCAAACATTAGTTTATGATAAAGGAAACTTACTTTATGGGTTAGATAAAGCAAAAGCAGATATTAAAAGAGAAGATAAGTGTGTGGTGGTAGAAGGAAATACGGATGTAATAATGTCGCATCAGGCTGGAGCAGCTAACGTTGTTGCTTCCTCTGGTACGGCACTGACAGAAAATCAACTTAAGATCGTCAAAAGATATACAGAGAATTTAGTACTATCTTTTGACCAAGATGAGGCAGGTATGATGGCTATGAAGCGAGGAGTTGACTTAGCTTTGCAAATAGGGTTTAATGTAAGCCTATTGGATTTAGGAGACGGAGAATTAAAAGATCCGGCTGATATGATAAAGGCCAAACCAGCTATGTGGACGAAGGCCCTGGAACAGCCGAAATCCATAATCCAATTTTATTTCGACAAAACTTTTACAAAACATGATTCTTCTACAGCAGAAGGAAAGAAAAATATAACCAATGTATTATTGCCTTTGATCAAAAATATTTTGAACAAGGTCGAGCAGGCGCATTGGGTTACAAGTCTATCCTCACGATTAAAGGTAAGAGAAGAAGTTTTGTGGAGGCAAATGGAAGTTACAAGCGTAACCCCAATTTATGTAAAAACTGAAGAAACAGTGAATAATGTCTCTGAAAGGAGACAGGACATTTTAGAAGAAACATTACTTTCAATACTTCTAAGAAACCTCAAGCTCGCAAAGAATATAAAACAAATTCCCAGAGGGGAGTTGTCTGGCTTCACAAAAGAAGTCGTTGAAAAAATAAGAAAAGCCAGTGCGAAAGATTTCAAGTTTGATAATTTCGTAAAATTGTTCACGCCGGATATGGCGCTTCAACTCGAGTTTGTATATCTTAAATCCCAGCAATTATGGGATGGATATTCGGACAAGCAATTAGAAGAGCAATTCGAAAAAGTTTTGAACCAATTTTCGCGCAGATCTATAGTATCCAAACTAACAAGTTTGGAGTTTGATATAAAAGAAGCCGAAGAGCTTAAAGATTCTAAAAAAATAAAAACACTCTTAACCCAGTTTAATGACGTTACACAACAACTAGTCAAGCTGGGCTAATGTACGGTTTAACATGCCTAAAACAAAAAAGAAAAAAGCTAAAAAGGAGAAGCCTAAAAAGAAGAAGGTAGTTAAGAAAAAAGAGAAAAAGAAAGTTGTAAAGAAAAAAGCAACTAAAAAGAAAGTGGTTAAGAAAAATAAGCCCAAAAAGACGGTTAAAAAGAAAAAGGTAGAAAAGAAAAAAAAGAGAGTTAAAAAGGGCGTCGTTACAGAGAAAGAAATAATGCTTCTAATAGAAAAAGGGAGACAGCGAGGGTTTGTTACTGAATCAGAAATTCTCCATACAGTCCCTAATATCGAAAAGGATATTGAAGGGTTAGAAAAATTATATGAAAGATTGGAATCCACAAATATTAATGTTATTGAATCTGGGAGAGTATTCGAAGATGAAAGAAACAAAGAGCTTGAAGAGAAAAAGAAAGTTGAACAAGATCTAAAAGAAGCCGGATCTGATTCAGTACAGATGTATCTAAGAGAAATTGGGAATTACCCTCTTTTAACTGCCGAGGAAGAAGTTGATCTAGCTAAAAGGATTGAGAAAGATGACGATGCAGCTCGACATAAATTAACACTATCTAATCTAAGACTTGTTGTATCTATTGCTAAGAAATATGTAGGGAGATCACCGAACCTTACTTTGTTGGATTTAATCCAAGAAGGAAATATTGGTTTATTCCGAGCTGTTGAGAAGTTTGATTACAAAAGAGGATACAAGTTCTCAACATATGCAACATGGTGGATTCGACAGGCTATAACTCGTGCGTTGGCTGACCATGCAAGAACTATTCGTATTCCTGTTCACATGGTTGAAACGATTAATAAATATCAGCAGGTTGTGCGAAGATTAGTACAGGATTTAGGAAGAGAACCTCTCCCCGAAGAGGTTGCTGCAGAAATGGGTATGAATATAGATAAGATCAGACACATTCAGAAAATCTCTCAAGATACCGTCTCTCTAGAAGCTCCGGTCGGGAAAGATGAAGAAGACAGCTCTCTTGCTGATTTTATTCCTGACGAGGATAGTGTCTCTCCTTCTGTAACTGCTGCAAGAAAATTACTAAAAGATCATCTGGATTCAATCATTAGTGAACTATCACCAAGAGAACAAAAAATCTTGGACATGCGTTTCGGTTTAGGAGACGGAGTAACACACACTCTAGAAGAAGTGGGGAAGGTATTTGGTGTTACTAGAGAAAGAATTAGACAGATTGAGGCAAAGGCCCTAGAAAAGATACGACAGCACGAAAAGACCGAGAAGCTTAAGGGTTATTAACCCTTCAACCTTATCTCCTATGTTTATCTGATGCCGACTAACCCAGTCGGCATTGGTTTCTAATACATACAGGGCGGGTTCTTGAGGAGAGAATTTATTTGGATATGTGTCAGGAGATATGTTTTCTTCTACACCTGTTACATACCCATTCTCATTAATCCAGATTATATCGATCGAGAAATTCATATCTTTCATCCAGAAATTTGGCTTAGAGGGGTTATCGAATATAAATAACATGCCGGTATCTTGAGGAAGACTTTCTCGAAACGACAAGCCTCTCTGTCTTTGAATATTTGTTTGTGCAATTTCGATATTAATAGGACTGTCGTTAATTCCCAATTGAGGGGCTATCAGGGTCGTGATAGCTGGGAAAATAATTGACAAAAGTAGTACTTTCATAGTATTGATATTATCCTCTATTTATTATATAATTCTTTCGAATTCCCCGGTAGCTCAATGGTAGAGCGTCTGGCTGTTAACCAGTAGGTTGTAGGTTCGAGTCCTACCCGGGGAGCATTCTAGTATAGTAGGGGTATTATGTAAATCTCAAACCATCCTGTCAAAAAGGAAGGGGGATTTAAAACGCCAAACGGCGTTTTTCGGTTTTGACAACTCCTCATTTTTTGGGTATATTTTGCGACATAGTAAAGAAATCCATGAATTATATAAAAGAAACTATTTATAAAATTGGAGAGGAGATGATTAAAAACCATCCGCATTATCCCGATACTGTTTATGATCTGGATAACGGCATTATACCGCGCTGTCTTATCTATGAGGAAAAGAGCAGAGATTTTTCTGTCCGGGGCAGTGTTATTGTGGGAATAAATCCTGGCCGTTCAAAAAAAGATGAGCAAGTGTTTTATAAAGACCATGGTAATAGCTATGATGCAGTTTTGGAATATTGGAACAAGAAAATAAAAAATCTAAGATATTATGCTGGTATGAAGTCCTTTGTGGACAGTGTTGATCTTACCGGTCCAATTTTATGGACCGAACTTGTGAAGTGTGAAAGCCCCAAAGATGTTAAGCTTTCAACACAGACGATACGAGATTCTATTCACATGTATCTCTTTGAGGAGTTAAAAGTAATTCCCAAAAATTGGCCATTGGTTGCGGTTGGCAATGAGGCTTTTAAAATTCTTAGTTACCGTTTTCCCAACAGAACTGTATTGGGCATACCCCATATAACTGGCTCATATGGTCAGTTCTCTAAGTTGTTTTCAAAAAATAAAATAGATGCTTCAGCAAAGCGACAATTAGAGAAAGTATTGGCAGAGAATAAGCCGATTGCGACTGAATTTAAGTGTGTGGGTGGCGTTGGTCGTTTTGACATTGATGAAATTTAATTAAGTAAAAATGAAGGATAATCAAAAAAACCTAATAAAACGTTGGTTTGAAAAATCAAAAGACGAGGAGAATCCCTTTGATAAATTTATCTCACTTTGGATTTCTTTCAATGCTTTTTATGCCGCCGAGCATTTATTGGAACCCGAGTGGCAACAGGTGAAAAATATTAAAGATGAGTATAAAGACATTTTTGTTGGAGTAGTAGCCAATAATTCAGCAGTATTTGAGGAATTTAAAAACTATATCAAAGTGAAATCAGAAAACTTTGGTTTCATTCAAGATTTGCGATATCTCGTAGAGAAAGAAAAACACAAAAGACGATATCTGAACCTCAATTCTTTATGCGATTATCTAGAGTGTGTTTATCAGGTGCGCTGCAATCTTTTTCATGGTGGAAAAAATTTAAAAGATGGCCAGGATGTTGAGATTGTTGAACGGGCGTACCAAAGTTTAGTTGTTTTTTTAACGGCAATTTATGAACAAGAAAGAATTTTAGAAAAAGAAGTAAGTCTAAGATTATGAAGCGACTCACAGTCACTAGAGATACTTGTGCAAATTTAAAGCATCTAAAGCGCCTTGAACAAGAGGGGTTTGTTAAGGTTTTCAATGTCATGCTTGAGAATGCGAGGGGAAGTGGGGGAAGGAAAATTCTTCCCACAACAATTCTTGATCATTCTCGGTTGGATGAGTGTGTGCTTGCAGGGAAGGACAGTGTATACGAGGATATCGTGGAAATTATTGGACGAAATAATATCAAGGATGCAATGTTTCTGGAAGCGCATATAAGAAATGGGCATGATTATTTTGTAACCGAAGATAAAGACGATATTTTAAATCGTAGAGCAGAGTTAAAAAACAAATTTGGGGTAAAAATTGTAACCTCGAAAGAACTCGAGGATATTTGCCATGAGCTCTACGGTTTATAGATTAATCTAAAACGAAGATGCCCGGGAGTGTTTTTTGGTTTTGACACCTTGCCCATGCTCGGGATTTTGCGGGAGGCAAGTGCATGATTACGAAATTTTGCAGCTCTATGATAGAATAACAACATAAAAGAGTTGAATTTTAATCAAATTTTAAATAAAGATTATAAACTATGGGTAAAAAACAAAAAAAGAAGAGCACATGGAGCGTAATAACAGATAATTACAAATATGACAAAATCATTGCTAAACATGCAAAGAAATATGGAGTATCTCCTGATTTGGTGAAGAGCATGATTAATGTGGAGTCTTCGTTCAAACCGAATGTAGGCACAAACAATAAAGGGCTGATGCAAGTGGGGAAGGCTGCAACTTCTGACGTTTGGGGTGCTCAGGCAGATGAGAAGTGGAAGAACATACTTGAACCAGATGTTAATATTGAAACAGGACTTAGATACATCAAGAAAGCGTTAACTTACTATAAAGGTGATGTGAACAAAGCACTTGCGGACTATAATTATGGCCATGGTAACCTAAGAAAATGGCTTAAAAAATATAAGAATGATTTGAATGGCAATCTTGATGAATTACCAGAAGAAACCAGGGTGTATCTTGAAAGATATAAAGAGGCAAAAACAGCTTTTGATAAACAAGACTCCAAAGCGTTTGACGAATGTCATTGGATCACTAAAGACGGTAATCATATTTGTCTGAAGAACTAGTGATTTCCAGGGATAGAACGAGAACTTCAAAAAGGAAGGGGGTCTGGGGGAAGGAATTTTTGACCGCCTCTCCGCCAAAGGCGGATTGGGTGGGACATCTCCACAACAAAACCCCTTCTTTAATAGGAGGCGGAGATGTGGGAGGGTTTCAGGACACGCTCGCAAGCTCGTGTGTCCTGAAAAAAGTTCGGATTTGTTCATAGACACAGAGCCAATATTGACACGATTTTTATATTGTATTTTTATGTTAATAGTTGTTCTTTGATGGGAGGAAAAAGATGAACCTGGTTGAGGCTTTAGAAAATCTTCTTGGTAAAGAAGTTATTTACAAAGAATATCCAGGAGCAATTCCATTTAAAGGTGTTCTTCGGAGACAAGAAGGGAGAGCATTGGATTATGTAGTCAGCGACGGTGAGAAAGAGGTCAAATTTCATTATATGGAATCCGATGTGACGCCGCCCAATACTGTCTGGGGATGTGTGATGGAAGGTTTTAATTAGCTCGAGCCCAAAAGGGGCTCGATTTTTTATTTCAAGAATAATGCAAAAGAGCTATTCTCCTGTCTCCACCACTCAAATACCTCCACAGTCATCTCCTCAATCCTGGTTCTAACGTCGTCTCTTTGGGAGAGCATATATTGACCAAGCCATAGAAATGTAGTATCATTTAGTTATTAACAGTTAGAACAAGGAGATAAAACCACAAGTGATACTTGTGGTTTAGCTAGCTCGTGAGACGACTATGCCCTCTCGATATCTTTAAGGAGGTTTTTTATTGGATAAATAATCAAAATGGAAATTAGAAATATCGCTATAATCGCCCATGTTGACCATGGGAAAACAACACTTACTGACGCTATTTTACAGCAAACAGGTGCTGCAGATAGTGAAGTAAGTATGGATTCAAACACGCTTGAGAAAGAGCGTGGTATTACGATTTATTCAAAAAATGCAGCGGTATTATATAAAGATACTAAAATTAACATTGTAGATACTCCAGGACACGTAGACTTTGGCTCTGAAGTAGAACGAGTATTACGTTCTATCGATTCGGTTCTGTTAGTAGTTGATGCACAAGAAGGTCCAATGCCGCAAACCCGTTTTGTATTGAAGAAATCTTTAGATCTAGGGGTACGACCAATTTTAGTTATTAATAAGATTGATAAACCAGGAGCAGATCCAGATCGTGTGCATGATGAGGTATTTGAATTATTCACAGAGCTTGGAGCAACTAATGGGCAACTCGATTTCCCAGTGATATATACTATTGCAAGAGAAGGCATTGCGAAACACAATCTTTCTGACGAGGCAAAAGATATCACCGCAATACTAGATACAATTTTAGAATATGTGCCGATAGCTTCGAAAGATGGCGATAAGCCTTTTCGTGCACAGCCATTTAACTTGGCATATGATAATTTTTTGGGACGACTTGCAATCGCTCGTGTATATAGTGGAAGTATCTCAGTCGGAGACATCGTATATGTGAAAAAGCATTCAGGACAAACTACAAATCACAGAATAACAAAACTATTTACGTTCGAAGGAATCGCCAGAAAAGAGACAGAAACTGTTGAAGCTGGAGACATCGTTATGATTGCAGGACTTCCAGATGTATATATCGGAGATACATTAGCAAAATCTGCGGACGAAGAATTGCTGGTAGGTATCGCCATAGATGAACCTACTATCGAACTTACATTTTTAATAAATAATTCTCCATTTGCTGGACGCGAAGGAGAGTTTGTAACGAGTCGACAGCTTCGAGAGCGTTTGGAAAAAGAGCTTGAGATAAACGTAGGATTGAAAATAAATTTCGATACTGAGTCAGCCGAACAATTTATCGTACACGGAAGAGGAGAATTGCATGTGGCCATCCTTATTGAAAATATGCGCAGAGAAGGATATGAGCTTCAGGTTTCTCAGCCCAAGGTGATTAAGAAAGAAATTGACGGCAAAAAGTACGAACCATTTGAGGAAATCGTAGCAGACGTACCAGAAGAATTTCAGGGGGTAGTTATTGAAAAACTAGGTTCTCGTGGGGCACAGCTGACTAATATAGAGCTACAAGAAGGTCGTTCCTTCATGCAGTTCGAAGGTCCAAGTCGTGGTTTATTTGGATATCGAAATCAATTTATCATAGATACTAAAGGAAATGGAATTTTAGCAACTCGAATTATTGGATACCGTCCATGGACGGGAGAGATTTCACATAAGAAAGTAGGTTCTATGATTTCCGGAGTAACTGGCAAGGCATTAGCCTTTGCGCTCGATAACTTACAAACTAGAGGAGTATTATACATCAGAGCAAATACTGAGGTGTATGAAGGTATGGTAATTGGGAATACATCAAAAGGAGAACAGATGACCGTAAATCCAATTAAAGGAAAGCAGCTTACTAACATGCGAGCTTCTGGTTCTGATGATGCTATTAATCTCGTACCACCTCAAATTTTAACTATTGAGGGAGGGTTAGAAATAATGGATAAAGATGAGTATTTAGAGATAACGCCTAAAAGTGTTAGATTACGAAAAAAGCATCTTACGGAAGTGGATCGCACAAAAGCGAAACGAAAAAATAAATAGTCTAGTACTATTTATTTTAGTATACATTTACACGATAGCGATATTGTGTTTTTATTTAAGGAGTTGGTTGATAAGGATAAATTTACTCCACAGAAATTGCCTAATAGACATTTTTTTGATATGATCGAGAGGTAAAAATAATTTTAATTTGTAAAATAATTATATGGCAAAAAGAGCTACTGGAGTTGGGAAAAAGAGAAAAACGCACTCCCACAAAACTAAAAAGCGACTTGAAATCAAGCGACTTATGCTTGAGGAAAGAGCTAAGAAAAAGCGTAAATAAAATATAAATTGCTGAAAATCTAACAGGTGAGTAGGCTTTTTTATTTCAAAAACCGTTCCATCCAGAATAAAATATGTATACTGGACAATGGAGGATGTATTGATATACTTTCAATAGGAAGGAAGCGGTGGTGATACTATCACTGTTGGACTAGACCACAACGCTTGGGGATTCCTGTATAAAATCAGGATGAAAGAGTGGAAAACTATAGACCATCCGTCGATTGGGACGCTACGATAGACCGATAAAAAAGCCACTGCGAGGTAATACTCTGGGTGAATCGCAGAAAACACCCAGGGCGTAGGGGTGTCCTAGACCCACTTCCTTTCTTTTTGCCGTCAGGGTCTGATCTTGGCGGCATATTTTTTAAACTGTTATAATTAAGTAGTAATGATAGAGAAAATACCAACACCAGAAAATGTTGATTTATTAATTAATCAGCTTTTAGATAAGTTAGCCGAATATGGTGATTTGTATAATGAAGTGAGCTCAGAACTCCAAGAGCAATGGTATTGGGTAGAAATGGAAGCCAGAGTTGGTAGAGATCGCGAAACGGCCAAGGTAAAACTCAAGGAATTTCTTAAAATTATAGAGAGTGAGGAACAAAAGAAAATTAAATAACCAAAGTTTAAACTTCTTTCATAATGGGGAGTATATATTGACACAATTTTGATATTGTGTTTTTATAATTATGGTTCTCAAAAAGAAGGAGAAACTTGTAGCTTTATCGGACCATTGAGGAAAGGTAATCCTTGTTTAAAGAAAGGTATCTTTGAAGAGATTATTAAACAAAGGAGAGCCGAGGGTCTCGCGGGTGCTAAGGGAGATAATTGCTCCGGCCCGCCAGATTTTACAGTTTATTGATCCCTACTCATAAAAAGAACTTTGCATCTTACCTTTAGGTGTAGGGTTCTTCTTTTTATTAACGAGAAATGAGATTAGGACAAAACTATTTTATTCTCCTTCTATAAAAATCTGCTATAAATATACTTTTAGTAAAAGCTCCTGCAGGTATTCCTATTAAAACTATTGACATAATAGTAAATATTAAACCCAACAGGGAATTTTTTAAAAAAACTACAATATAATCTCCAAAATTATTAAAGACTGATTTTAATATACTAAATTCAAAGAAAGAACCTACAGTTTCTTTATTCATGAAATTTATAGCCAGTATCGGGATTAGCAAAACCTCAAAGGGGATAGTAGCAAGTCTTAACCAAGGATTTATCTCAACTAGAATGATAACAGCTGGGATATAAACTAGCATGAAAGGGATAGCTTTTAAGAACATAAAAAACCCTAGTCCAAGATCATTGCCAAATTTGAGGGTAGGAAGTTGTTCGTATTCTCCTTTAATAAATTCCTTAACAATTCTAATGCTATACCCGCCCAAAACGAACCAACCGACAACAGGTAAAAAAATTAATAAGATATTCCACAGACCTTTTGCTCTATTAAAGGGATATTTGAAAGCAGTTTTAAATTCTAACTTTTTCATCTAAATTAAGAATATCACATCTTTCTGCGAAACTAAACCAGGATATCATTCAATATTATACTTCAGTAATGGTTATAATCCAGAGTAGTTTATGAATCCTTATCTCTTTTGGATGATTCTTTATTATCTGCTGGCACTGAGGATTTGCTTTTATTATTTCGTATTGTATTTATCTGTTTACAGCTTTTGCATTTAATTTCGATAGTAGCGTGCTCAATATCACCCTTGAAAAATAGTTTGCGGCAATTTTGGCAACGATATTCTCTATACATAAAATCACTTCCCATTCTTGAAGGCACCCATTTTCGCCCTCGACTACTAGGATGTTCATGTTATAAATATATCATTTTAAAAAAATAAATGCTCATCGACCGATGAGCTTCCGATAGAGCTTCTAACACCTCTATAATTATCATATCACAGTAAGTTATATCATACAAAAATAAAAAGCTTGTGAAATATTGACACAAAAAATATTTCGTGTTTATATATACATTAATACTTGATCATTTCAAAAAAGGAGTCATATATGGAACCAGAGAAACTGGAAGAAATTTTAGAATTACATGAAGGTTGGTTAAGGAGAGAACCGGAAGGAGTAAAAGCTGACCTACAGGGAGCCAACCTAAAGAAGGTCATTCTAAAAGAACTCAACTTGCAAGAGGCTAGTCTACAGGAAATTATTCTACAAGAGGCCAACTTACGGGGAGCTAACCTAAAAAAAGCCAACTTGTGGAAAGCCAACCTAAGGGGAATCAACTTATGGAAAGCTTGTCTACAAGAAGCTAATCTATGGAAAGCTTGTCTACAAGGAGCCAACCTACAAAGGGTTGATCTATGGGGAGCCATTTTACAAGGAGCCAACCTACAAGAAGCTAACCTACAAAGAGCTAGCCTACAGGAAGCCAATCTACAGGAAGCTAATCTACGAGGAGCCATTTTACGGAGAGCTAATCTACGGGAGGCCGTCCTATGGGAAGCCAATCTAGAGAGGGCCGATCTAGAAGAAGCTACTCTACAGGGAGCTTATCTATGGAAGGCCAATCTAGAGAGAGCCAATCTGAGAGAAGCTAACCTGAAAGAAGCCAACCTAGAAAAGGCCAATCTACGAGGAGCTTCCTATAGCCCTCTGACCATTTTGCGATGCCGAATCACTAGTCCTTCCGACGAGTTGAATCTCGAACTGATGCGATGGAATGCCACCGAATATGGGATTCAACGCATGAATGAATGGGTGGAAGGTGGGGATTCTCCATTCGACAGTAAAAAATACAGAAGATTTTTCTATTTTCCAGAAAACAAGGATCTTTGGGAACCCGGGTCACCTCAGAAAAAAATTCCCGAATTATGGGAATGGGTAGCCAAAGACTTAGGTATTACGATATAGAGGAGTTTTCTCCTCGCCTGTCTTTATGACAGGCTTTTCTTTTTGTAAACAAAGTTTTTTTTATCTAATCTCCGCTTTTAATTCAGGAAGAGAATCAGCTTCCACAATAGTAAATTTAGTACGACCAAGTAGTTGGCCATTTTTTGTTTTCACGCTGACTCGCCATTTACCAGGGGAAACATTAACTTTTGTTGAGAATCCTCGATATCCTTCGTTCCTTCCTCCGAAAATAGGGTACGTGACTTGGTCTGTTGTTTTCCATTCTCCGTTTGATTCATCCCAATATTCCCATTCGTGAACAATTGTTGTTGTTAGATCGGTTGGTGCAAATACTGCACTATATACAAATATTGGTGCACTTCCTACACGATGATATACATTGTCATAATCTCTGTAGAATTTGTACCAAGGGGGGTCTTCAAAAGTTACACGAGCTCCTGCTCCACGTTGAAGCTCCACGGAATGAGCGATAACTATATCTTTGAGTGCTAGGGGTATTGGAGGAATAATATTCAGGAAATAGAGGATATTAAATCCTGCAAATATACCCCCGATCATAAATGTGATTACTTTTTGATTAAAATATATTTTCCACGGATTGATATGAGCAATTAATTTGATGAGACCAGCAATAATGAACAAGCTGATAACACCGCTAAGTATAAAAACAAAAGGCCCCATTTTATTTAATACCACGGGTACCGCGAAAATCAGATAGGAGAATATTGCTACATAGAAGATATTTAATTGGAAAAACAACTTGTTGTATTTATCCTTAAAAAATTCATTACCAATGAGTAATAATAAAAGCACAGCAAGAAATGGCCAGCTTGCCATGATTGATGCGCTTCGTGAATACAAAACTACGAATCCGCTGAAAAGACCACCAAATGCGAATTGTATAAGAAATGGCAGCCATAAGACACCTTTTCGTACTCGGATGCTTTTGAAGTGCCTTGACTCGTTAGTATTCAATATTAAAATACTCCCACCAATAAGAAACATATAGGATAAGAGAATCAAATTATCCAACCAAAGATCAACGCGTGTTAGCGTTAAACTGTCTACAATAAAACCAAATAAGAGAGCAAGAGGAGAGAAATATTTTTCATACTTATCAATAAGTTGTTTTATCTCCTGGATATTGCCGTGCCTTACGGCATGGTAGGTCTCTCTTATTACTTTTTTTATTCCTTTAAGCATGAGTTAAATTTAAGATATATTTGGCATATTGGCAATGAAGTCAAAACCGACTCCTGGGAGCCGGTTTTAAATCTAGAATCTTTTAAAACTTTTCTTTCGAGGCTTGTAACAGTCTCGACATCGTAGATTATCAGTTCTGTTTGGGTCTGGTTCGAAAGGCAACTCGGTAATTGCCTTACCGCAGTCTGCACATTTCCAATCACCCTTGAACATTTGTCGTTGACCTTGGTCTTGGTTATTTTCGTCGTATGCCATCTTTTTCTTTGATTTTTAATTTATTGCGACCACTGTCCGAATAAGATGGCAAGTTGCCAAAGTTATATCGAATCGTTAGTAAGAATATTAATATATCGAGACAATGTCAAGTTTGGTTAAGTACTTCGTATCCATAAATTATTTGACGTGTGCTTTAATGATACCCATTAGCTCGTCAATGTGATCTTCCTTATTTTTTACTAGTCTCTCTCACATTTCTTTACACTGTGTACAGTCTCCCGCATCTCCAATATATTGGTTCCTTATTCTTCAGAGACTTTTATGTTCTTCAACTAATTGATTCATCAAATTATATAGATGGTTGTCTAACATAATTTTGCGAAATATTAATACTTCGACCTATATCGTTGACTTAATTATACTTTTATTATTAAATATTAAAAAGCACTTTAATGGAGGAATTATGAAAGATATCGTAAAAGAGTTAGACAAGAATATCTTCACACCCATGGATAAATTGAGGGGAGACGAAGTTTTTGAGTATTGGAGATTCAATGAAATTAATGAACCTCATTGGATTGAATACTGGAAATCCAAAGGATTCAAATCTTGGGAGGAGTGGCGCACAAAATATGCTCAGGAATTTAAACTCCGAGATAGAGAATGGGTGTTCTGTCGGATTCTAGATCCGATAAACAATATACCTTTCTTCAGAGGTGGGCCGCTTTCAAGCTGGGTAAAAAATTTCTATCACGGCTTACCTGCTCCGACATTCGATTGGATAGTACGAGAAAATATTATAATAGAATCGAATGACGCTGTCGTTAGTATGGCCCATAATTTTCCAAGCAGAAGTGTCCTTACTGGGCTATATACTCGGGATGGAGTAATGATTATAGAGGGGATGCATCGCTGCTGTGCAGTTGCGTCCATAAGGAGACAAGGAAGAGAATTAACAGACGAGGTATATATTTGTCTTGCCCTGGCATACGATGAAGAACTACCTACTACAGGAGGGGTTATGGCCGATCAATAGTCGGCCCTTTTATTTACGTATCCCTATTTTTGTGGTATTATAGAAATCTATGAATAAGAAGGTAAAATGTTAGAGAATTTTGTTTTAGGTCTCATACAAGGAATAGCTGAGTGGCTTCCTGTTAGTTCCGAAGGAATGATAATTTTGGTTAAAACGAAATTTTTTGGTGGCGCAGAAACGGATATCTTGATACGACAGGCTTTGTTCCTGCATCTGGGAACATTTTTTGCCGCTTTGGTTTATTTCAGAAAAGATGTAAAGAATTTATTGAAGTTTAGGTCCTTTAATGATTCGACAAAAAATCTATTCAGTTTTCTAGTCATAGCAACTTTAATATCTGGAGCTTTAGGATATGCTTTGCTTCAAGCTATTGAGGGCTTAGAAGATTTTATCACTATAGATGCAAGAGGATTAATGTTGGTGATAGGAGGTTTGCTTTTGATCACTGCCTATTTACAATTCAAATCTAAGAGACAGTTAAAGGGAGAAAAAGAGATACAGAAAAAAGACGGGATATTATTGGGAATTGTTCAGGGTTTTGCTGTTTTGCCTGGTCTTTCAAGATCGGGAACAACGGTGGCAACTTTGTTAATGAGAGGATATGACGATTCACTTGCTCTGAAGATGAGTTTTTTGATGAGTTTACCGATTGTATTAGCTGGCAACATTTTACTGAACTTCAGAGACTTTACTTTCAGGCCAGAGTTATTGGTTGGACTTGTAACTGCTTTCATTTTTGGTTTGTTGACGATTAATGTACTTATTCGTTTGGCCAAGAAGATAAATTTTGGTTACTTTGTTCTAATATTCGCTTTACTTAGCTTCATCGCGGCATTCGTCTAGTTTCTTGAATCAATGCGATATTCGTGTTAATTTATTTCACTATGGAGAACAATCTATCTAAAAAAGAAAAACGAGAGATTAAAAGGCAGGAAAGAGCTGAAGATCTTGAAAAAGATCGACGAAAAAGAGCTGCTAGAAAAGCTCTCGGTTGGGTTGTTGTTTTAGGGCTTATTGCCGTGGCTGCTTTTGCGATTATTTCGCGAGACAGTAGTATTAATGAAATAGTTGATATTGGTGACCTAAAAGCAAGTGATCATATTAAAGGGGACAAAGATGCTTCAGTTGTTTTAATTGAATACAGTGACTTTCAGTGTCCGGCTTGTGCTGCTTATAGCGGGTTAATGGCAGCAGTCGTTGAAGAAGTAGGAGATAGCTTTGCTTTCGTGTATAGACATTATCCTTTAGAAAGACTTCATTCCAATGCTAAGGCAGCTGCTCGTGCATCAGAAGCAGCAGCAAAACAAGATAAATTCTGGGAGATGCACGATATACTTTTTGCTAATCAGTCTGTTTGGGCTAAAGAGGATGACCCGAAAGCTGTGTTTGTCGGCATAGCTGAGCAGATTGGCTTAAACGTGGTATCTTTCGAAGAAGATTATGAGTCGGAAGAGGTTATTCGAATAGTTGATGAGGATTTAAATGAAGCATTGGATGCAGGATTTAATTCTACTCCAACGTTTGTAATTAATGGAGAGAAAATAGGAAACTTCAATATACCTCGTGATGTAGAAGGATTTATCGAATTAATTAATGAACACACTAAAGGAGACAATTCCTAAAAAACTAGTAATCGCTCTACTAATCTTTGGTTTTCTAGGATTTTTAGATGCTACCTATCTAGCTGCGGAGCATTTTGCTGGGGGTATCCCTGAATGCTCTTTTTTGAATGGCTGTGAGTTAGTAATGACAGGAGATTATTCGATGTTAGGTCCAATCCCAGTTGCATATTTAGGTCTGGCATATTATCTAGTTGTTTTTGTGTTGGTTATGGCATACAGAGAATGCGGAGTGAGAAAAATATTAAAATATTTAGGGTACCTTACATTTTTCGGGTTCTTATTTTCTCTCTGGTTAGTTTATCTTCAGGCTTTTATAATCGAAGCATTCTGTTTGTACTGTCTAATTTCAGCAACGACTTCGACGATACTTTTTATACTTGTTTTGGCTACAATCATAGAATCAAAGTGGCTACAGTATTTAGCTGAATAAATTGGCGGGTGATAAAAGGCTGGCGATATAGCCAGCTTTTTGATTTGGGAGATATTTTATCTAGAGAATTAGTCTTGATTCCAGAGTTCTTCCACGGCTTCGATCAGGGGTTCATAATTAAAATAACTATTAAGTTGTGCTTTCCAACTGTCGCTACTCATATCAATAGTTGGCTGAACACCTTTGTCTTCAATGGGTTGGCCATCATCTCTAAGTGTTAGATTTTCTACTAAAAATATAGAGAATTTCTCGGTATCACTTATTTGTGTTTCCATTGGGATAATTCTTTCTATCGTTCCATGTCCTCTTGTTGTTTTCCCAATAACAACTCCAACATTATATTTCTTTAGTGTTGCAGCCATTACTTCTGCAGAAGATTGTGTATTCTCATTTATGAGTATCACTACTTTTTTGTATCTAACTAAACTGTCCAACCAACCAACCTTTGTTTTGAATGGGATCTTCTCTCCTTTGTGAAAGAATTCATATGCATATTGGTCGGGACCGATGAATGGACCAAGAAAGTATGGAAGGAGATCTATGGCTCCACCGATGTTGTTTCTAAGATCTATAATCAATGAATTTAGTTCGTCTCCTTGGTCTAGTCTTTGCGCGTCTTTTTGAAATTCATCGAATGTAACAGGAGAGAATCTACCAATTTCCATATATGCGACTTGTGGAGAAATTAGTCGGGCTGACGTTGTTGGTTCAGCACCTGTTGTATCGTATCTTTGTTTCTTTGTTTTATCAGTTAATACTTCCTTGGCGTATTCTATTTCCTCTTTTTCTTCTTCTGTAGCTGTTTCTATCTTCTCTTCATAAGCTACTTCGATTTGTTCGTCTGTAGCATCTTTTGGAAGATTTAGTGTTGCATAAAGATCTTTTTCAGGATTAACATTTTCAACAGCATTTCTTAGATCTTGTTCTTGTTGTTCGGTGAATAGTCTACTTCGTCCAAATGGCTCAAGATTAGCCAAGACAACATCAACTACAGATGCAACGAACTTTTTTGGCCCTTCTGAATCAGACATCGTCACGATGTTCATTGTAATTAGTTCTTCCACGCCAGTTAGGTTTTTCTCTGAGAGTTGAAAATCTATTTCACTTGCCGAAACTTTTTCTACGGCAAGCTCAAAAAGATTACTTAACTGTTCGTCGGTGATTTCGTTCCAGTAATTATCTTGGATTGTCATGTAGGCTTCGTCTATAAATGACAGATACGGGTCTTTCTCTTCGGTAAGCTGTTCATCTAAGACTGGGCTTAAATAAAGATAGGCTCCAAGTGATGAGAGAGCCATAATCCCAATAACAAACCATAAAATTACTATTTTTTTTCTTGCCATTTCGTTTATTATATAACATTTTGTTTTTCTTAAAAAGTTTGATAAGATTGGCTTATGAAATCCAGATTTATTTGGATAGTCATTGTCTTAGCTGTTTTCCTTGCTCTCTTCTGGTTTATGACAAATGAAGAGAAACCAGTATTGGAAGAGAATTTCGTGGATATTGCTGAGATGTGGGTTTTGGAAGATTCCCCGACCTATGTTTATGACGGGGAAAATCTGGTGTTTAAAGAAGAAAAAGAAGTAGTTTTAAATGATGAGTCTGCTTATTCGTTCACATTTACTTTCGAATCAAGACATGGAGGATATGGGGATAGGGCAGATAAAATAATTACTCAAGTGATTACACCACATGAGATTGAAGTTATTGTGCTTAATGAAGAAGTAGTTAGTGCTGTGACTGATGGAATATTTGATGAAATAAATGAAATAATTTTGGAATAATGTCTCAATACTATACACCAAAGAGAACTAGGAATATTTATGACCCAGGTTCGGATCAACCGTTCAAGTTAAGTCGATCAAAGATTGATATGTTTTTAAATTGCCAACGCTGCTTTTATTTAGATAGACGACTGGGTGTGGGGCAGCCACCAGGTTATCCTTTTAGTTTAAACTCTGCAGTCGATGAACTCTTGAAAAGGGAATTTGATTTACATAGAGCAAAAAATACCAAACATCCTTTAATGGAGACGTATGGCATTGATGCTGTTCCCTTCCAGCACGAAAAAATGGATGAGTGGCGAGAAACATTTAAGGGTATCGGATACTATCATGAACCCTCTGGTTTTATTGTCACAGGAAGCATTGACGATATTTGGGTAAACCCAGAAGGAGAAATTTCAATTGTTGATTACAAAGCAACTTCAAAAAAAGGGCAAGTGAATTTAGATGCCGCTTGGCAGATAGGATACAAGAGGCAGATGGAAGTATATCAGTGGTTGTACAGGATGAATGGATTTAAGGTTTCTGATACCGGATATTTTGTATATTGCAATGGGAAGAAAGATAAAGAAGCCTTTGATGCTAAGTTAGAATTCGATGTGACTGTTATCCCGTATGAGGGAAATCCGGATTGGATAGAGGCAACTTTAATAGAAGCTAAGGCTTGTTTGTCGGGAGATCAGTTCCCTGACCCTCATCCTGATTGTGATTTCTGTGCGTATCGCAAAGCGGTGCGAGATGTCACAGAGGTGTTATAATATAAGGGAAGAAGACTAATATGCCCGCGAAATCTAAAGTACAGCAAAAAGCAGCAGGCATGGCTCTTGCTGCCAAAAGAGGAGAACTCTCTCCGAAAGTATTGCGTGGTTCTGCCAGAGAAATGTATAAAACCATGAGTGAAAAGCAACTTAGAGATTACGCCAAGACGAAAATAAAAAAATTACCAAGAAAGGTTAAAACATGAAAAAAATTGGATTAGTTATAATCCTTGTACTGGTGGCTGTGATTTTATCTTGGGCCACCATTTTTTATTACAAATACCTCAAAGAACCGGGAGAGGTGACGAAAGTGGAGTATCCGAACTTCACCCCGCTAAGATAAAGAAAAGTTGACAAGATACTGATGTCGGTGTAATTTATATTGCGGTATATCGTCTTAAAAGATATGCGGGAATATATGAATAAATTTATATGCAAAAAATTAATTATAGCCATGGCTGTTATTTTAACCTTAGCTGGCGTGGGGACAGCTTCTGCTTCGAATTCGGATTTCTTCCAACGACAAGGCAAGGGGATAATCCGGGAAATAATTGATGCAAAAGAAGAGAGAAATAATTTTCTTCAAGATGCTAAACAACACTGGGGTGCCAATGCTATGAGAGCCAAAAATGAAGCTTGGCAATTTAGAGGATTGATTCAAAAATTTAAAGGATGGTTTAGAGCAAGGTTATCCTGGTATTAAAAAAACGCCCAAAGGGGCGTTTTTTTGTTTTTGAAAACAGAAGATGTATAATATAGATTGTCTATGAAATATGACATCATCATCGGTCTGCCATCATATAATGAAGCAGACTCTATCACACATGTTACTCAAAAGGTCGATCAGGGGTTAAGAAAATATTTCCCCGATCACAAAGCTTTAATCATAAACGGCGATAGCGCATCAACCGACAGAACAGTCGAGGTGTTTAAAGATGTCGCAACGGACACACCAAAGGAAACAATTGTAGCAGATAAGAAAGGAAAGGGTCTTAATATATTTAATATCCTTAACCGTGCACGAGAATACGAAGCTGAAGTTATTGCTTTCTTTGACACCGATGTAATGAGTATAAGTGATGACTGGGTATTTAAATTAGTTAGACCTGTCTTTGATGATTACGATTTTGTCACCCCTTATTTCATTCGAAGTCTGTATGATGGAACAATTACTAACCAATTCGCCTATCCCTTTTTCTATTCTCTATACGGCGTAGATATTCGCCAGCCAATCGGCGGGGAGGTTGCTTTGTCTGGAGCTGCTGCAAATGCTATTTTAGAAAGTCCATATCCTCCAGAAGTTGAAAGATATGGTATTGATATATTTATGACTACAACCGTAGCCAGTGCGAGGTTTAAAATCACGCAGGCTTCATTGGGGGTCAAATCGCATAAGCCTTCACTTTCCAAATTAGACAGAATGTTTTTCCAGGTTGCAGATACATTTTTTAAGATGGCCAAGATGCATAAAAGTTATTTAAATACAGTAAGGAGTGTAACAGATGTTCTTCATGAGAAGTTGGATATTGCCCCACCTATTGTAAAGGCTGATAGAGATTATCTAACCCAAAAAGCAGCGAGCAAAGAACATCTAAGTTCTAAAGAGTGGCTTGATCTAGTTGTTGAGAATTTTGGAGATGCGCATAAGCTCACTCCGTATTTCTTCCAGAGAGTTTCCTCTTTCTTTGATGAGATTGAAGACAAAAGCTTTGAATCTGGTGAAAAGATAGTAAAAGAACAAGCGGATATGTTTTTTGAGACTAGAGATAGAATAATTGAGAAAATAAAATGAAAATAAAAGTTTTAGCTAAACCTAATTCGAATAAGGCAGAAGTAAAGAAGATAGATATCGAACATTATATGGTCTCTGTTAAAGAACCCCCAGTTAAGGGTGAGGCGAATAGAGCAATATTAAAATTGTTATCTCAATATTTTGAAGTATCGTTATCTAAAGTAAGAATGGTGCATGGGCACACTACCAAAAACAAGACCATAGAAATTGTTAAATAAGATCGCCCGGAAGGGCGACCTTTCAAATATGAAGATAAAAATACAAAAATTGCACAAAGATGCAAAGGTTCCTACATACGCTACTTTAGGTGACGCAGGGATGGATCTGTATGCCGTGAAGAAGTATAGAATAAAGCCGGGGCAGATAGGCTTAATTGACACGGGGCTTGCCTTTGAGCTGCCTTCGAGGACCGTTGGTCTTGTTTGGGATAAAAGTGGCGTAGCGATGAAAAATGGGCTTAAGAGCCTAGGTGGAGTTCTGGATGTGGGATATAGAGGAGAGCTAACTATTGGTTTGGTAAATTTATCGCGTAAAACGTATAATATAGATAAAGGTGATAAGATTGCTCAGCTATTAATCCAAAAAGTTGAGCATGTAAATATTAAAGAAGTAAAGAAACTATCTAGTTCCGTTCGTGGGTCTGGACGTTTTGGCTCTTCAGGTAAGAGATGAGCGATACGATAGTAAAAGTAGAAAATCTCAATGTTGTGCTATCAGGACAGCCAATCCTCAAGGATTTAAATTTTGAGATAAAGAAAGGTGAGATGACAGCGATCATCGGCCCCAATGGGGCAGGGAAAACGGTCTTGTTCAAAGCAATGCTGGGGCTCTTACCCTATTCCGGAAAGATGCAATGGGGGAAGGGAATTCGAGTGGGCTATGTGCCACAGAAATTTTCTGTGGATAGAGATATGCCATTAACAGCTCATGAATTCTTTAAACTAAAGACTAATGATGAAGCAGAGATTTGCCGTGTGTTAAAAAATCTGGAGATGGGGCATGACGAACATCATATTCGACATCATGTTTTAGAAAATAGGTTAGGAGACCTATCTGGCGGAGAACAACAAAAAATTCTTATCGCCTGGGCGATGATAAACAATCCGAATGTTTTATTATTTGATGAACCTACAGCAGGAGTCGATATCGGTACGGAATCGGGTATTTATCAATTACTTAAGAAAATGGACGAGAATAAAAATATTACAATCATTTTTATTTCTCACGATTTGAATATTATCAAAACTTATGCGGACAAGGTCATCTGCATAAACAAAAAACTTATTTGCACCGGGACTCCGGAAAAAGTCATTGACTCTGAGATACTCGTTAAATTATATGGTCCTGATGCATCGTTATACCTCCACGAACATTAATGGTTTTAGATTTTGTTGATACAAATTTCATAATCGCATTATTAGTAGCTGTAATGACAGGGGCTGCTTCAGGTCTTTTAGGGACATTCATGGTTCTTCGAAGAATGTCTTTGGTTGGAGATGCGTTAGGTCATGTCGCGCTGCCCGGGATTGCCTTGGCGTTAATTTTTGATTTTAATCCGTTTTTGGGTGCCTTTGCCATTTTGGCTTTAGCGATTGTGGTGATTTGGTTTTTGGAAGAAAAGACGGAAATTCCTATAGATGCTTTGGTAGGTGTATTTTTTACGGCCGCTCTTGCTGTTGGGGTCATAATCTTCCCAAAGCATGATTTTATGGAGGCATTGTTTGGAGATATTGCCACTATTAATACACAGGACGGGATTATAGCCCTAGTCTTTCTTGCTGCGGCTATAATAATTTTGAAAATGATATCTAAAACTTTACTTTTGGATATTGTTTCTAAAGATCTAGCAACTATTACAGAAAAAAGAAGAGCTTTATATAATCTTGTATTTCTAATTTTAGTAGCTTTAGTTATTGCTTTGGGTTTGAAGATTGTTGGTATTCTTTTGATGGGTGCGTTGGTAATTGTTCCTGCGGCTACGAGTAAAAATATTGGGAAAGGATTTAGACAGTATTTAACTATAAGTGTTTTTGTTGGTGCGTTTTCTGGGGCAGCAGGTGTGTTGTTATCCAGAATTTATGAAATTCCTCCGGGTCCGGCAGTGATTGGTGTCGCTGTCGGGATGTTCCTGATATCATTGATATTCAGGAGAAAATAAAATTCCTTTCCTCAGCAGAGGGTTATCTTATGCAAACAAAATGAGGAGTGGTATACTTAGTCGTGTATCGAAGAATCATACGGTTCTCCTTGTGAAATTACTTCATGTAATTCACAACATTAACTCGTAAAAAAACAAATAATTACTCTTTAAGGAAGGATAGATCATCTAACTGGTGCGCTAGATAACCTACTCATTCTTAGGAACAGAACAAATGGCCCAAGTGAAGATATACACAACGCCGACATGTGCCTATTGCAAAATGGCAAAGGAATATTTCAAAGAAAATAATATTGCATACGAAGAACACAATGTGGCTGAAGATGCAGATAAGAGACAAGAGATGTTTGAGAAAACCGGGCAAATGGGAGTCCCTGTTATCGAAGTAGATGGTCAAGTTATAATTGGTTTCGATAAGAGTAAAGTTGAAGAACTTCTTGAAGAAGCTGAAAAATAATGTACGAAGAAAAATCCCTAAAATTCAGTAAGGAATTAGAGGGTATTTCCAAAAAAACTATTGATATCCATCATGACAAGCTTTATGTCGGCTATGTTAAGAAAGCTAACGAAATTCTCGAAAGGCTTAAAGAGTTAAGGAAAGAAGCTTCAGGGAATCAAACATACAGTGAGCTACGTGCGTTAAAGCAAGGAGAGACTTTCGCTATTAACGGCGTATATCTCCATGAATATTATTTCGATGTTCTTGGCGGAGACGGCTCGTATGATAAAGCCCCGGAACTTTCCAAAGCTATATCGGATAAATGGGGATCGATAGAAGAATTTATAAAATATTTTACCGAAGCCGGAATGGCTGCCCGGGGATGGGCATTGCTTGTTTGGGATACGAAAGCTGGAGAGTTGAGGCAGTATAACAGTGATGCGCATAATCAGGGTGGAGTATGGGGGTGTGTTCCTGTGATCGTCCTGGACGTATATGAACACGCTTATTTCATAGACTACGGATCGGACAGAAAAGCATATATTGAAGACTTTTGGAAGAATTTTAATTGGGAAGCAGCGGAAGAACTATATAAAGCTGCCAAATAAATTAATTTAAAAAACTGGCCTCAACGGTCAGCTTTTTATTTACATTATCGTTAGATAAATAACTTAGAGATCTTGAGGATAAACTCAGGAGCTTCTATTCCGTAAGTGAACGGTGCGATGATTACGAACGCTACAAATATCATGAATATGAGTCCAATATAATGGGCTTTTTTGATTCGCCGATCAAGAAAGTACGTCAAGGCTAAGATAGCAAATATTAGAGAAGGGAAATAATGATATAAGAACATCACTCTTCCTATAAACATAAATGGTAATAGGTTTACGAAATATCCGAAAATGAGGAATTTTTGAGTACTGGTTTTTGGTCTATGGATGATTGTGTAGATTATCCCAATTAATGCGAAGATCCATACTAGCGGATTCCCTACGAACCAAATATCTCCTTGGGTACCGTGCCAATAGAAGATTGCTCGTTTGTTAATTGGCCATTCATACCAGACACTTGAAAATGGATGGGTTGCGCTCAACCCTTTATTAGCCGTATACATTACTTTATTTAAGTCGGTGAACTTACCAATAGTACTTAAATTGCCATCTCTAAATTCTTGAGACATAAATGCGTCACCTGGCCCTGGATTGGGTAGTAATTTGAAATGCAGTGCAAATATTGAATAGTACACGATTATTGGAAGAATAATCAGGGTCAGTACTCCAACGAGAGCATGTTTCCCTTTATTCGTTTCTCTAAGCCAAGCGATAAAGTAAAGAATTCCAATTATCCCGATAAAAGACAGACCGGTCCACTTAATAGCTCCGGCGCATGCTCCCAATATTCCCGCAGCCCAAAAATTCTTTTTTGTATAAAAATATAAAGCGGAGAATCCGAATAACAGCATAAAGGAATCCATAAGTATAAATCTAGATTGGGTAATCAAACCGTTTTCGAATATTGTTAATACTGCAGCAAGCGCAGCACCATTTTTAGTAAAACCAAGTTGTAAGGCTAAAAGATAAATTACTAACGGGAGTAATGCCCCAGCGAGACTTGGGATGGCTCGCATAGTTTTATATACATTATTCTGATATTTTGTTCCTATATCATCAAATGTAAAATCTCCGGCCTGATATCCTCCTAGTTTTGAAGCACCGGCAATTATCATCTTTCCCAGAGGTGGATGGATATCAAAATAATATTCTCCGGTAGAGTAGCTATCTATGTATTTACCGAAATGAACTTCATCGAATACTGTTTCGGCAGGGTGACCAAAAAATGCGAACCTGGTTGCTAGTGAAAGGATTAAAATTAGTAGAATATACCAAGTATTTTTCGTTACATACATGATATTCTCATTATGCCCTAATTTTCCAAGAAACAAAAGATTTCAAGTTTCAACTTACATATATTATACCATATTTAGGGGATAGAGTCAATTTAATGGCTTAAAATATGACAAATCCTGATGTTTTGGTAAAATATAGCTATGCTAGATTTATTAATCATAGGTGGTTCGGCAGCTGCGACAACTGCCGGTATATATGCTGTGCGCCGAAATTTGAACTTTAAGATAGTATCTAAAGATTTTGGTGGTGAAGTTGCTACTTCAGGAGAGATTGGTAACTGGCCAGGAATTAAAAAAATTGATGGGATAGAATTATCTAAACAGTTTCAAGAACATCTTGAATCATATGGAGTTAAACCTGAACTTGGAGTCTGGGTAGAAAAGATTCATAAAAATGATGACGGAACTTTCTCTATTATTACAAAGAAAAAAGGAGAACCTGGAAGAGGAGTAAAGGTGAATGGGAATGGAAACGGGACTCCGAAATACGATTATGAAGCAAAAGCCGTTATTGTCGTCACGGGTGTACATCCTAGATTATTGGATGTCCCTGGGGAAAAAGAATTTCGAGGAAAAGGTGTCACGTATTGTACAACTTGTGATGGTCCATTATTTCAAGGCAAAATAACAGCTACAATCGGTGGTGGAAATTCAGCTTTGGAGTCCTCTATTATGATGGCCGGTATTGCCAAGAAGCACTACATTATCAATAAGAACCCTCAATTCAAAGGGGATAAAGTTTTACTTGAGAAGATCTCTAAATTAGATAATGTTGAGATTATATACAATGCATTAACCTTGGAGATTATAGGTGAACAATTTGTAACAGGATTGAAATATAAAGATACGGAGACTAATGAAGAAAAACAATTAGATGTGGAAGGGATTATGGTCCATATTGGTATGGTACCGAATAGTGATATTGTCCCTGATGAAGTTGAAAAAAATAAATTTGGAGAAATCGTTGTAAATACGCGGGCAGAGACTAATGTCCCTGGGCTTTATGCTGCAGGAGATGTCTCTGATATACCGTTTAAACAAATCGTTATTGCCGCTGGCCAGGGGGCTACCGCTGTCCTGTCGGTGATCGAATATATTAATCGATTGAAAAAATGATTTATTTAGGGACAGACCATAGAGGGTACGAACTGAAAGAAAAAATAAAAGAGTGGCTTTCTGAATGGGGCTACGAATATGAGGATATGGGAGCTCATAAATATAATGAGAAAGATGACTACCCTGACTTCATTTCTCTAGTAGGAGAAAAAGTTTCTGCTGACCCGGATGCAAAAGGAATAATTCTTGGTGGTTCTGGGCAAGGGGAGGCGGTTGTTGCTAATAAATATAAGGGAGTGAGAGCTGTCGTATATTACGGCGGCCTTAAAGAGATGATTATCCATACACGGGAACATAATGATGCCAATGTTCTTTCTCTTGCTGCAGACTTCATTGATGAATCAGAGGCACAGGAAATAATTAAACTTTGGCTGGAGACTTCTTTTCCAGGTGAAGAACGACATGTAAGGCGCTTAAAAAAAGTTAAACAATTAGAAGAATGAAAATTTTTGTAACAAGACCAATACCAGAAGAAGGGTTGAATATGCTTCGTGAGAAGAGTTACGAAGTTGTGGTTAATGAAGCTGCTCGTGATCGTGTAGCTACTAAAGAAGAAGTATTAGCTGGCGTTGCTGTTGCTGATGCTTTATTATCGATCTTAACCGAAAAAATTGATGGAGAGGTTATGGATGCTGGGAAGAATCTGAAGATCATAGCCAACTATGCTGTTGGATTCGACAATGTTGATTTAGATGCTGCGAAGGAAAGAAATTTGATGGTAACCAACACCGCAGTTCCCGAAGTTTTCGAGAGTGTTGCTGAACACACATTTGCATTAATGTTAGCTATTGGTCATAGGATTGTTGAAGGTGATCAGTTTGCGAGAGATGGGAAATATACAGCATGGGGCCCTGAACTGTTAATGGGAACCGATATATACAAAAAAACATTAGGTATTGTTGGCCTCGGGAATATTGGGAAGAAAGTTACATATCAGGCTGTGAGAGGATTTGATATGAAAGTTGTGTATAATGATTTGAAACCAAATACTGATTTCGAAAAAGAGTTTGGGGCAACTTATGTTGAAAAATTAGAAGATATGTTGCCACAATGTGATTTTGTTACATTACATGTTCCTTTATTAGATGCAACGCGGCATCTAATGAATGCCGAAAGGTTTAAGTTAATGAAAAACACGGCATTTATGGTAAATACATCACGTGGTCCGGTTGTCGATGAGAAAGCTTTGGTTAAAGCCTTAAAGGATGGTGACATACGTGGGGCTGGAATAGATGTTTATGAATTTGAGCCTGAAATTACTTCTGAATTAAAAGAAATGGATAACGTTATTATCACTCCGCACATTGCTTCAGCGACAGACGCTACAAGAGGCGCTATGTCCGTAGCGGCTGCAACAAACATAATCGAAGCCTTGGAAGGAAGGACTCCACCTAATTTAATAAAATGATCGAAGTCGTACCGGCAATAATTGCCAAAGATTACAAAGACCTAGAAGAAAAGGTTGATATGATAGAACCTTATGTTGCGAGGGCTCAGTTAGATATTATGGATGGTCATTTTGTTGATAACGAAACGATCAAAGGATTCGACGAATTAGATAAATTAGAAACCAGTTTGAAATTCGAAGTTCATTTGATGGTAGATGACCCAACAGAATATGTTGAAGGTTTTTTAAAGACAGATAAAGTAGACAGATATATCTTGCATGTCGAATCAACGGGAAATTTAAATAATGCGATTACGATGATAAAGGATGCAGGGCACGAAGTTGGATTATCGTTGAACCCGCAGACATCTAACGAAACTCTGGCGAAATATTTGGAGAGAATCGATTTTGTTCAATTCATGACTGTTGATCCTGGATTTTATGGCAGCCCTTTTGTTGAGGATGTTTTGGATAAAATGACAGATTTTCATTATGTTCATCCGCATGTGCCTCTTCAGGTAGACGGTGGGATAAATGAAGAAACGGCTAAGAAGGCCATTGAAGCCGGAGCAACAATTTTAAGTTCAGGAAGTTATATTTTTAAAAGTGACGATATCGGTGAAGCGATATATATGCTTCAACGAGTCGGAGATTAATATATGTATGATGTAATAATATTTGGTTCGTCCACGAGGGATGTGTTTGTAAAAGTTAAAGATGGCGGGTTCAAAGTGATTGAAGAAAGTGATTTTATTACCAATAAAGGAATTTGTTATCCGTTGGGTTCCAAAGTTGAAGTAGAAGAATTGGTATTCTCTCCTGGAGGGGGTGGTGTAAATAGCGCTGCTACTTTCGCAAGACAAGGATTAAATACGGCTGCTATCGGAGTTCTATGTGATGACATAGGGGGTAATGAGATCCTTAAATTTTTGAAAGACGAAGGAGTTGATACAAAAATGTTCATCGTCAGCGAAGGAGGGTCAGGGACTGCGTATTCTTTAGTTCTATTCTCTTCAAACGGAGAGAGAACAATTTTGGCATATAAGGGAGAAGGAAAGAACTTTGATGAAAATAAGATTAAATGGGACGAAGTTGAATCGAAATGGTTTTATGTAGATTCTCTTGGAGGAAATTTAAATCTTCTGACGAAGATTGTAGAGATTGCGAAAGAGAAGGGAATTAAAATCGCTATGAATCCCGGAGGAAAAACATTGGAACATGGGTTAGATGCGCTGAAGCCATATTTAGATAATATTGATGTGTTTGCGGTAAATAAAGAAGAAGCAGCTAGATTAACGGGAATTGATTACGAAAATGAGAAAGAAATATTCAAGTTTATGGATGAGATCGTGAAGGGGATATTCATAATGACGAAAGGTCCAGAAGGAGCAGTTGTCTCCGATGGGCAGAAAATATACAGAGTTGGTGCAACGAAAGGAGAAGCAGTCGAAAGAACAGGAGCAGGTGACTCGTTCAATTCTGGATTTGTCGCAGGATATATTGATTCCGGAAATATCGAAGAAGCTTTGAAATTAGCAATGGCCAATGCAGAAAATGTTGTTAGTCATATTGGTGCAACAAAGGGAATTTTAAGAAAAGGTGATATGGGTGAGAGTCTATTACCCGAGGTTACTGTAGAAGAATTATGAAAAATCCACATGAGAAAATAGCGAAACTATTAAGAACCGATGAAAAGATCCTTTGGGAGTTGGAAGAAAAGATGTATGGAGTGACTGGTAAGAAAGGAATTATCGAAAAGGTTGCGAATGAGAATGATATTCTAGTCAAAAAGACATTAGGAGAATTCGGGTTAGATGAAAAATCATCCGCAGAAGATGTCTATCACGCCTTGATTGAACGACTTATCTTTTTAGACGGACAGCTTTATGAAATATTGGGACACCCTAATTTGTTAGAAGAAGAAGGTGCTAAGACTCTAATTAAAAAAGGATTAGAGACTTCTAATAGTAAAAATGGATTGTTCTTAAAAGAAGAGAAAGCCAGAGAAATGCTTATTGCAACTCCGCCGCCCAATATTATGAGAGTATTGGGGCATAGTAATGTAAATAAGCTTGTGGCCAGCGAATCTTTATTGGAGATATATAGTGCCATGAGATTCATGGAAAATACGAAGTGGATGAACGAGGAGTTTATTAAAAATTACGAGAAGTTAACGATAAATGATTTTGAAGAAAGGCCTGTTGAGGTTTTTGTCCTGGGACAAAAATGGATTGATGTGGCTAGGGAGTTTATTATAGGTAAAAAATATCACAATCTAAGTCATCTAAAAGAATTAGGCGTAATCTTTATTGTTCCAATGAAGATTGGAACACAAGGAGAGACGACTAGATTATTCTCTCTTCTACTCCACTATCTCAACGAAGTGCCATTTTATTCTTCGCTATTCAAAAGACATGGCAATGATGAGAATTTCCCCAAGAAGCTTATGTCTCTTCTTCGAGGAGATGTCTTAGAAGGGCCACTCCCTCCTAGTGACAAAGTGCAGTGGAGGATCGTTCAAAGATATTTGGCGAAAGACGACGCATGGGATCCAAGATTATTCGAATGGCACATTAATCCGGAAGCGGAACATTGGTATAATGCAGAAAGTGACCTAGGTAGTCTTGATGCTGCAGAACATATTGCAGGAGGTGCATTCGGGTATTGGAAAGGCATGGACTTTGTCGGAGATGAATTTGGGAGAGCTAGTGATGGTTTATCAGTTGTAAGTTTCGACCTTATTGATCTTGTTATGTCTCTAGTCTTACAGGGGGATGTGAAATATCTGTATCACCAGCAAGAGGCCTTATGGAATAAGATATTTATTGAATATTTCAGTAGAGAGGAAATGAATCAATTAATAGATGAGAATCTCTTAAAAGGATATATCGAACTATGAAGAAATTAATAGAATATTTGAATGATGCAAAACAAAACCAATGGTCGCTGGGGCATTTTAATTTTGCATCATCTGAACAATTACAAGGTATAGTTAATGCTGCAAAAGAATTGAACGCACCGGTATTGGTTGGAACATCTGAGGGAGAAGGAGATTTTATTGGTATGGATCAAGCGGTAGCTTTGGTTAAATCATGGAAAGAAGATGGCCTTCCTGTTTTTCTGACTTCCGATCATACACGGAGTTTTGAAAAAGCCAAAGAAGCTATTGATGCCGGATATGAATATATCCTTATAGACGGATCGAAAATGTCCATGGAAGAAAACATGGAAATGACCAAGAAGGTTGTCGAATATGCCAAGAGTGTAAATCCAGAAATTTTAGTTGAAGGAGAGATTGGATATTTAAAAGGTAGCTCTAAAGTTCAGGAGACTATTGAAATAAGTGAAGATGATTTTACAAAACCAGAAGAAGCCAGATCTTTTGTTGATTCAACCAACATTGACTGTGTGGCTGTCGTTATTGGTAATATCCATGGGATTACGACAAAACAGGAGATGACTCTTGATTTGGATCTACTTTCGAAAATTAATGAAGCTCTGTCCGATAAGTTCCTTGTTCTGCACGGTGCTTCAGGATTGGAGAATGAAGAGGTGCAGGAAACAATCAAAAGAGGAATTGTAAATGTACACTACAATACCGAGATAAGGGTTGCGATGCAGGAGGCATTAAAAGAGACTCTTGAAGAGAACCCCGAAGAAATTACTCCATATAAGTATATGGGGCCCAAAATGGAAGCTGTATCCGAAGTTGTGAAAAGTAAGATAAATATGCTTGGGAGTAAGGATAAGGCTTGACTTTTTCTCGATTTTCGTTTAAGTTATTAGTCGCATAAACATGACTGACAAAATTACGCTACAAGCAGAAAAGAGAGCAGAAGTTGGTACAAAAACAGTACGATCTCTTAGAGATTCTGGGTTTATCCCCGCTGTTATCTACGGAAAAGAATTTAAACCTCTTTCTCTAAAGGTGGATTATAAAGATTTTCAGGAAGTATATAAAAAAGCAGGTAGTTCAACTATGATTGATTTACAAGTAGGAGATGAGATATTGCCTGTTATGATTCAAGAAGTAAGTGAGGCACCAGTATCAGGGGACTACTTACATACCGATTTTTATAAAGTTAGACTGGATCAAAAGATTACTGCACAAATTCCTTTGGAATTCGTCGGTGAATCACCAGCTATTGAAGACTTGGGTGGTATTTTGAACAGAACTATACACGAAGTAGAGGTGTATGCATTACCACAAGATCTACCTCCACAAATTGAAGTAGATATTTCTTCTTTAGAAGCATTTGGAGATTCTTTAACTATTAAGGATCTTAAGATTGCTTCCGGAGTAGAACTTCATGCTGAAGAAGATGAAGTTGTTGCTACAATTGTAGAACCTGAAGAAGAGGTGGAAGAAGTAGTAGAATCAACAGTTGAAGATGTCGAAGTAATCTCTAAAGAGAAAGAGGAGGGTGTTTCCGAAGAAGAAACTCCTGCTGGAGAGAAGAAAGCAGAGTAAGATGAGAAAAAAATTATATCGATCAAGAAAAGATAAGGCCGTCTCGGGTATATTTGGCGGTCTTGGTGATATGTATGATGTTGATCCTACTATTCTGCGATTAGCTTTTGTTTTTATAGCGCTAGCTACAGCAGTATTCCCGGCGTTAATATTTTATATCATCGCTTCGATGGTTATCCCATTAGAGCCTAAAGCCAGAAAAGCTTAGTCCAAAAAACCCGCCAATGGCGGGATTTTTGGTTGTTCAAAAGCTTACGAGCAGGACATACTGGCTGAGATTGTCTATCTGGGCATCACTGAGTAGTAATGAGGCATTTATGGCCTCCACTATATCTCGGACACTAAACTTGATTGTGTCGCCAATTTCTAGAGGCTCAGAGCCTATCATATCCTTTAGGTAGTCCTCTATATATATTTTGTGTTCGTCTTGTAATTCTATATCCTCATCTAGCTCCATATATTTCTTAAGCGCTTTTCTAGCTAGGTGAGTAATCCCTTCTCCTGGGCCTGCTACTTCTATGATTTCTACGACGTTACCGTCGTTATTTTCTACAACATTTTCCCCAACTTCTACGATCTCTCCGGTCTCATCTTCTAATCGAATAATTCCTGTTGTCCCAACTTCATCAAGCTCAAACGCTTCTCTATCGCTTCTATTGTTCATATAGTTGGTAATTCCTAGAACAAGGATGATTATTGCGATTCCCGGCAAGATTACACGGCTGAAGTATTTCTTAAGCCACTGGCTTACTTTGTGCCCCCAACCTGGTGCTGGTTCAAATTCTGGCCCCCCAATTATTTCTTCAGAATTTGGCATATCGGTTCTCTTTGGACTGTTCAAAAGAGGTTTTTGATCTGGCATATTATGACCAATCCACAAACAAAACCTGGATGCTACAAACATTCCAATATTTTGTTTGTAGATCCAAATTAATTTATTAGAGGTATGTTAAAGAACTATCGTAAAGAACTCTTATTCTTTTTCTCTCAGTATTTGAAGTTTAGATAATACTTTGTCTAAATTTCCTGCTAATATCTTATCAATATTTCCCCAACTTTTCTTTATCCTGTGATCTGTGATTCTATCTTGAGGGAAATTGTATGTTCTGATCTTTTCTGCTCTCATTGCAGAACCGATCTGACTTTTTCTTGCCTGGCCTGTAGCTTTGGCTTCTTCTTCTTGCTGGTGATCCCAAATTTTTGCTCGAAGAACCTGTAGAGCTTTTTCTTTGTTCTGTGCTTGAGATCTCTCTTGCTGAGAAGCGACAACAATACCCGTTGGTTTGTGGGTTATTCTTACAGCAGTCTCAACCTTGTTTACATTCTGTCCTCCGGGGCCTCCGGCTCTGTATGATGTAACTTCTATATCTTCATTTTTTATTTCTATTTCTTTAGGGGTTACTTTAGGTAAAATGGCGACAGTGGCGGTGGAGGTATGAACTCTCCCACTTTTTTCTGTCTTCGGAACTCTCTGAACTCTGTGTACTCCGGATTCTACAATCATTCTATCTACGCCTTTTCCGGATATTTCAGATCCAATATATTTATACCCGCCGACATCGTTTTGGCTTATATCAAAAGTCTTTAGCTTCCAGCCCTGGCTAGCAGCATATTTACTATACATATTAAATAAATCGGCGGCAAATAGTGCCGCCTCATCGCCGCCTGTACCGGCTCGGATTTCTATTATTATATCGTTATTTTCCTGCATTGATTTGTGTTCTCTTCTCGAGTCTCTTTTTGAATTTTTCTACACGCCCCTTGGCGTCTACGATTTTTTCCTTACCTGTGTAAAAAGGGTGACATTTTGAACAAATTTCAATTTCAACTTCAGACTGAGTAGATCCGCCTTTCCAGGTGTTCCCGCATGCGCATTTAAATGAAGCATCAGGATGATATTGTGGGTGTGTGTCTTTTTTCATTGCAGCTGTATATTACAGGAAAATAGTGGATTTTGCAAGGGGTGGAGGAGTATTGACTCAAATTAAGGGATATGTTAGTATGTAGGGAAGTTGACGGATTTGTCTCCGAAGGGCTCAGACATGGCTTTTCGAAGATCCGCCAAAAGGCCAAAACACGCACCTTCTACAAAAGGAGAACTATTGTGAGGGAACCCCGAAAGGACAAAGGTTAGTGATGCTGCGACCGGCACTGATCAGTTTGAGAAAAAAATCGGCGAGATCGACGGCATTGCGCCCGCCAGAGTGACATCGGCGCCGCGCGCCCGGGGTGTAGCACGAAGTTTATGATGTAGAGCCCATCGGCCTTCGGCCATCGGGTAAAAAAACTGGCCACGCGCCTCGTCAGAAAAGAGGTCACCGGCCTACCATCCGTTACATCGCGACTTCGTGTTGCACCCCGACCCTGAATCATTTTATTTATTCCGCCCCTTACCCCTTATTCTCCTGCCAAGGGAAGAACCACTTCCCGAACCAAGGACCTAAGTAACTCTCGTTACGAAGGTCCTTCTTCATTTATTGACTTCTTTAAGTCAATATGGTATGTCTACTACAAGTACCTTACCCCAACGTTCCATGTTACGAACTTGGAGGCACGAGCGGCAGTTCCGTCGTTTATGTCTCTGGGCTCACGTTACTCCTTTCGTACCAAGTCATAGCCACTCGCAAGGGTGGCCTTATTTTTTAAGAACCCCTTGAATTTATCATAGATATGTTGTAATATATTGGACGCTATGTCAGATAAAATAAACATGCCAACATACGAAGAAATGCTTGCCGCAGGTATGCATTTGGGTAGAAAAAAGTCTGTTTTCAACCCAGGGATGAAGCAGTATGTCTATACAATGAAGGACAACCTTCATATTATTGACCTGGTTAAGACCCAAGAGGTTTTAACCCAAACTATTGCTGAAATTCAAAATATCATAAAAGAAGGCGGACAAGTTCTTTTTGTTGGAATTACAAAACAGTCGAGAGATGCCATTAAGGAATTGGCTGATGAATTAGATATGCCATATGTCCAAGATAGATGGGTGGGTGGTACTTTATCTAACTTTAAGACTATATCCTCAAGAGTTAAGTATCTTAAGGATATGGAAGAGAATATAAAGTCGGATAAAATGGCCAAATACACCAAAAAAGAAAGACTTGGTTTTGAAAGAGAATATCAAAAGATGGAAAACAAATTTGGTGGTTTGAGGAAGATGTCCAAACTTCCAAAAATGATCTTCGTAACTTCAGCTAAAGATACTATCGTAGCTATTAGGGAAGCTAACAAGGTAAATATCAAAGTTTCTGGTATTACAAACACTGATGCGAATCCTAAACTGTTAAATTTTCCGATTCCAGCTAGTGATAGCTCTAAGAAATCTGTACAATTAATATTAGAAACAATTAAAGCTTCGGTTAAAAAAGCACCTGAAGAAACAGTTAAAGAACCCGTTAAAGAATAATGGCAAATACAGAACTTATCAAAGAACTACGTGATAAGACGCAGATGTCTATCAAGGAGATTAAAAAAGCTTTAGAAAAGGCCGGTGATGATATCGGTAAAACCCTTGAATTTTTAAAAGAGCAAGGAGCTAAGATTGCCGAAAAAAGATCAGAAAGAGAAACCGGACAAGGCGTTATCGAAGCATACATTCACGGTAACGGAAAAATGGGCGTTTTAGTTGACCTAAGGTCGGAGACTGATTTTGTTGCTAAAAACGAGCAATTTAAGCAATTGGCACATGATATAGCGATGCAGATTGCTTCGATGAATCCGAAAGACGTTGATGAACTTATGTCTCAACCGTTTGTCAAAGACCAAGATCTAACTATAGATGAACTTATCAAAGAATATATTGGTAAGCTTGGTGAGAATATCAAGGTTGAGAGATTCACTCGTTTCAGCCTCTAGAGGCTTATGAATTTCGTTATCCCCTTATCTTTAATTCTTATATCTTCTCTAGCTATCTTCGTAGTGGTTTGGAGAAAGTTTCCTCAATTAAAGAGATTAACATTAGAGAATTTTAATGGCGGTTTTTGGGGTAATTTTTTCCCTGAAGTAGACGGGTTTTTAAAAAGGATTAATTTTGGAAAATATAGAGGCAAGTTTTTTAATGAGGTTGAAAAAGGATTGAGATTTGTACGAGTGGCTTCGTTGAGAGTTGATAGAGCTACAAATGACATGATTCATAAGGTTAAGAAAAATGGATCAAATGGGCAGGGAGAAGAAGTTGAAGGAATTCTTGAAATCCAAAGAGATTTCAAAGGAGAGGAGGATAAATTAATTACTGCAATTTCAGAAGAACCTCAAAATACGGTATTATATAAAAAACTAGGTGATTTATACGTAGAAATGAATAATACCGAAGATGCTGTAGAAGCATTCAAGGTTGCTGTAGAATTAAACTCTGAAGATAGGGAAGCACAGAAAAAACTAAATGAAACAAAAGCCATCTTAGCTCAGCGGTAGAGCAACTGTTTTGTAAACAGTAGGTCCCCAGTTCGAATCTGGGAGATGGCTCATGGTATCGAAGTGGACAATTGCAGGATCTTTGATTTTTTGATATAATAGAGAGGTGCCAATTAGATGGACGAAACAGGAGGAGAAGAAAAAATACGGAGAACTTGATGACTTGTACGTTGTAAGGAACTTGACAATTTCAGAAATTGCTAAAATTTTGAGAATAGGTCAGACGACCGTTTATGACAGACTCTTGAGATTATGTATCAAACCACAACCAAACAGAAAAAAAAGATTTCTGAACCGACGAGAGGTATTTCTGCCGAAACATTCCAAGGAATTAGCAGAACTAACGGGGATATTATTGGGCGATGGACATTTGTCTAATAACCAAGTGTTTGTACATCTTGGGCTCAAGGAGTTGAAATATGCAAATTATATTATAGATTTATTTGAAAGATTATTTCATGTGAGGCCGAAAATTTCTATAA
>SDBV01000664.1_pt1 | contig 49808 bp, 39 predicted proteins | sample 2277081 | NCBI WGS metagenome assembly SDBV01 (sample SAMN10402039, study PRJNA504765) | marine sediment metagenome | isolation source: marine sediment core GS10_PC15, 223 cmbsf | place: Arctic Ocean: Southern Knipovich Ridge | collected 2010
CTTCATCTGCCAGATTAAAGCTCAGGTACTGGGTGGTCTCTGTTGCTATTGCCTCTGCCATTACTTGGCTCCTTTCTCTATGTGTTTCAGAGTTTACTTACGTTAGTGCACCCCTGTGCGACCTATGCGGGGGCAAAATGGCCGCACAGGGGTAGAGGGTTTATTAACTGTACTTCTCAAAGTCCGCATCCGACTTGTCAGAGGAAGTGCTTCCCATACTAAGGCTCACGCCTTGAGAAGCTTTGGTGGATATTATTCTACCTTCACTCTTTTCCTGCTTCATATGGGCTACTGCTAACTGTTTTTCAGATCCGACGTTGGCCTGACTGGCCCATCTGGAGCGTTGGTTGCCCTCAACATTAATAAGCGAAGCAACAGCGTCCTGGAGTCCCTCTGCCTGCGCGCTCATCTCCACAGCGGTTGAGGACATCTCCTCGCTCGATGCAGCGTTCTGCTGAGTCACGCTGTCCAGCTGCTGGATGGCACGGTTGATCTGGTCGGAGCCCGAGTTCATCTCTATGCTAGCGGCACTTATCTCAGCCACAAGCTCTGCGGTCTTCTGGATGTCAGGAACGAGCTGTTCGAGCATCTTTCCGGCCTTCTCTGCCACTTCCACGGAAGTGCCGGAGATCTCGGTTATCTCGGCCGCAGCCTCTTGTGAGCGCTCTGCAAGCTTTCTGACTTCTGCCGCCACCACTGCAAAGCCCTTACCATGCTCTCCGGCACGCGCCGCCTCTATGGCCGCATTCAGCGCCAGCAGGTTGGTCTGGCGGGCTATCTCTTCGATGATGCCGATCTTCTCCGCAATCTGTTTCATTGCGCCCACTGCCTGTATAACCGCAGTGCCTGATTCCTGCGCATCGCCCGAGGCCTTCCGGGAGATCTTCTCGGTCTGTTGAGCGTTATCGGAGTTCTGGCGTATATTGGACGCCATCTCCTCCATACTTGAGGAGGCTTCCTCAGCTGCCGAGGCCTGCTCGGTGGCCCCCTGCGACAGCTCTTCGCTCCCAGAGGAGACCTGCTGGCTCGCTGTTGCCACTGAATCGGCCACGCCTTTTATGTCCAGCAGCACTCTTGAGATGCCGCGCGTGATGACCACGCCCAGCAGGAGCCCGATAACGAGGGAGCTGGAGGCAACGACAATCAGCATGAATGCAGCGCTGCTTTTGGCCTTGTTGCCGTCGGTTTTGGCCTGCTCCATCTCAATGCCGGCCATGTCCTCGGCCTCTGTAAGGATATCCTCCATTTCCTCCCCAAGACTATCAAGGGTTTCCATGCTCATATTCGCTCGCTGTACCTGCTCTATGGTGGCCCTATGCGATGCCATCAGCTCTCTTGAGGCATTCTGAAAATCGGTATGGTCTGCATCCAGTTCCTCGACAGCACGCCTGATGGCGTCGTTGTCTGTGGCGATCACACGTCTGCCATCAACGACCCCGCCCTTAAGTATCGCGCTTACGTGCTCGTCAAAAGCCCCGACAAAGATATCGAACTCCTTATCAAGCTCCACAAGTTCGCTCAGTTTATTCATCTGAACATATTCTTCGACCACTATCCTGCTCTCGGCAAGAGATATCTTGATCTCGTTTGCCATATCTGCAAGGGGCACTTCCTCTGCAAGTATCTTTCTCGCTGCGTCTCCTATGCCAGCTGCCGATGCGAGTTCATCTATCTCGTCTGAGATCATACTTTCAACATTATCGGCGTCTTTAAACACTTCGTCAAAGACGTCTTCCATCTGCTCCATGGCCTTCTTTGTCATCTTGTCATTTTCAAGAAGCTGCCTGCCGCTTTTGATCATCTCGGACGCGGCCTTCTGGAACTTCTCATTATGAAAATTATCGGCTTTTCTGACCAGAGCGGCAAGCTGGTCATTGTCCGTCTTTATGACAGTGAGACCATCGATCGTGCCGCCAGACAAAATGGCCTCCGAGTAATTGTCATAGTCCCTGTTTGCGGATTCATACGCCGACTCAATTGAATTCAGGCTGCTCTCGTCATCACTGGCCAAAGTAGCTGTGGCCCCCTTGAACTCCTCCATGGCGTTTCTGGCCTTCATCAATGAGAGTTTCATCTCGTTGGTCATCTCAACCAAAGGTGCCTCCTCGTCGCCTACTGCGAACAAGGCCTGGCCCACCGTACTAATGCCGTTGTAGCCCACCATGCTAGCTATGGTTATCAGCAAAAGCATGCTTCCGAAACCTATTGCCAGTTTCTTGTCGATCTTTAGTTCATTCCAGCCCATTTTGTTCCCTCCTGTGCTACAGGCTAAATATTAATACGCTCAATTCCTAAATATTTGAAACCTAATACTTATCCTTCTCAACTGGCACAAGCGGAGAATTTGAAACGTTTCAAAGGGTCCGGCCTGATTCCCGTTCATCCGGGATTATTTGACAGCACCGAGCCTTCTCCGCAATGTGCTGTCTAGAATGCAAACACTGCAACAGGGACCAGTAAGATAAATGCGAAAATAATGTGTGCAACTGTACTTTTTCTCATAATTCTCCCTCCTCTTGAATTACCGCTTTTCTGGTTGAGATTGTTTTTGTATTGCTTCCTGAGGATCCCCATGTCCTATGTAGATATCACAATCGATGTAATCTCCCAGGCAATATCTGACCGCTTTTTGTGTATTGGCACTATCAAACCCGACCCCATAACACCCTACAAAGGGATCCGTGATGTACGGGCACTTATTGCCATTGGTCCCATCAACTCTGTCCGGGTTATTCTTCATTAATAAACGCTCCCCTCTGTAAATGTAATTGCCAATTGAAGTGCAATATCAATGCCATACAGGGGAATGTTTTTAATTTACAAAATATTCAGGCAGTTACAGCGGTTTCGAAGGATACTTGGATTTCAGGCGATACATTAAAAGTGTTCCATGATACAAAGTGTTCCAGGGACAATGTGACAAAGTGTCTTATTTGATAAGGCGTGATATGGCCTGACATGAAAGGGGGCGGGTTTGAATGATGACAAAACGTTTTTTACCCTTCCCTCCGCCCTCCATGCAATATGCGGGTTAAAAGGGCATGTGTGATGGTCAGGATTCTATATTGTATTCCTTGATCTTGCGGTACAGGGTCGCCCTGCTGATGCCAAGGGCCTTTGCAGCATCTGACTTGCTCCACTTGGCCTGCTCAAGTGCCTTGATTATGGACTCACGCTCATTCACGCCATATTTAGGATAGGAAGAAGGTTCATCTGCATGGATGTCCTCTGGAAGATGGTCAAGGGTAATTATGCTTCCCTGGCAGATGATAGTCGCATATTCCACGGCATGTTCCAGCTCTCTCACGTTGCCCGGCCAATCGTATCTCATAAACTCTTCCATCACATCATCGTAAACACTCTCGATGGCCTTATCAAACTTATCGTTGAATATCTCGACAAAATGCGCCACGAGCATTGGGATGTCCTCTTTGTGCTGCCTTAGCGGAGGCAGGGACAGCTTGACCACATTGAGGCGATAGAAGAGGTCTTCCCTGAACCTGCCATCAACCACCCTCTGTTTCAGGTCGCGGTTTGTGGCAGCTATTATCCTTATATCGGCCTTAATGGGCTTGTTCTCTCCCACACGCTCAAACTGCTTGTCCTGTAACACCCTGAGGAGCTTTACCTGGATTGCCTCGGAGATATCGCCGATCTCATCCAGGAGCATAGTGCCGCCCTGAGCCATCTCTATGCGCCCGACCCTATCAGAGACTGCCCCGGTAAAAGCTCCCTTTACATGCCCGAACAATTCGCTCTCAAGCAGGTTTTCGCTCAAAGCAGCGCAGTTGACCTTGACCAGGGGGAATTTGCTTCTGCCTCCAGTGTAATGCAGGGCATCAGTAACCAGTTCCTTGCCAGTGCCGGACTCTCCCAGTAAAAGCACAGTGCTGTCCACATGCGCAAACGTCTCTATCAGGCTATATATTTCCTGCATGCTGATTGAACTGCCAATGATCCCATGGAACTGTTCGCGCTTACCCAGATCGAGCTCAAGGCCTGCAAGACGGGTCTCGTCTCTTACGACCAGCACAGCCCCGGAAACCCCGCCATCACCATAATGTAGCGGTGAAGCACAGATATTAACGACCTTCATAGGCATATCTTTTGTGTGGCACTCTACACGGGAGACCTCAACTGTCTTCTTGTCCCTTATGCACTCAGCAACAGCCGCCAGATATTTTATTGAACATTCCTCCGTGAGATCGGCGAGGTTCTTACCGATGCTTTCGCGCTGAAACCAACATATCGATTCAGCTGACCTGTTGGCTTCGATTATTCTCATCTCACAGTCGAGGGTAATAATGGCGTCCTTCACACTTGAGAATGTAGCATCAAGGTTGGCCCTGTACCTCTCTTTCTCGTTTATCAGGGCCTGATGCCTGCCTGCCCTCTCGACCAGTTGCAGCAAGGCCTCCATGGAAAATGGTTTTGTAACATACTCGAGGGCACCGAGGCTGACTGCCTGGGCAGCTGTTTTTATAGAGGGAGCACCTGTGATCATCACGACCGTTGAATTGAATTTTCTCTTCTTTATCTCTTCAAGCAGGTCAATGCCGGTTTTGCCCCCGAGCACGATGTCCGACATCACGACATCGAACTCGGACCTCTCAAGCTCGATCAAGGCGCTGTCGTAACTCTCGGCAAGAGTAACAGCGTGTCCCTCTTTTGAGAGAATCGCCCCCATGCTGCTCCTGAGGTCGTCGTCGTCGTCAATTATAAGGACCCTGGTTATCATTCTGTGGATACCTCCAGAGGAAGATATACTATTGCCTTTGTATACTCTCCCTCTTTGCTCTCAAACTCAATAAGCCCGCCGTGGTCTTTAATGATTCCATGGCTAATGCTCAGACCAAGGCCTGTGCCCGAGCCTTCCGGTTTGGTCGTGAAGAACGGGAGCATTATCTTGTCCAGCACGTTTGCAGGAATCCCCTCTCCGGAGTCATGGAAGGTCAAGCGTATGTATTGTTTTTCGTTTAACTCCATCAGCTCGCCTTTTATCTCAAGCCTCTTTTCATCGTTGTTTGTAAATTGTTTGAGATTCAGCGAGTATCTGGAATTGTTAATAATGTTCAGGAAGACCTGTTGAATGCGCTGTTTGTTCACAAACACCTTCGGAAGGCTATTCGGGATATCAACGTCAAGGGTAGCGCCGCTTTTTATGATCTGATGCTCAACCAGCGAGAGCGCTTCTCCCACTACTTTACCAATTCTCTCAAGGCTCTTTTTCTTCTCATCCGACCTTGCAAAGGACAGCAGCTTCTTGACAATATCCGCCACGCGTTCACTGTTTGAGCTGATGGCTTGATAATGTTCCAGTTTTTCTTCGTCAGGCATATCCGTATACTCGCCCAGCATCTGGGCTTTAAGCATTATGCTGGCTATGGGCGTATTTATCTCGTGGGCCACGCCAGCGGCAAGCTCGCCGAGGGAAGCCAGGCGTGTGGACATCTCGGCCTTCTTGCGCTCTGAGATGTCCCTAACAATGCCCAAGATATGAGGAACTCCAACAAGATCGATCAATTCCGCTGACAACGAGACAGGAATGACATTGCCGGCCTTGTTTAACATTCCTGCCTCAAATTCACTCACCCTGCCCTGTTTCATTAGCAATTCAACATACTTTTTGCGGTCTTCCGGATTTACCCATGTATTGAACTCGATTGTAGTCTTTCCGATCAACTCATCCCGGCTGTATCCAGACTGCCTTTCAAACCCTTTGTTTATGTCAACGAACCTTCCATCCTCAAGGGTAGTTAATGCTAACGCATCCGGGCTTGAATGGAAGATCATTGAGAACTTCTCCTCACTCTGTCTCAAAGACTCCTCAGCCAGCACCCGGTCAGTGATATCACGCCCAATGGACTGGAACTCCTGCCCGTCAACACCTGAAGTGGATATAAGCCTGTCTGTCCACTCATGCCACCTTATGCTCCCGTCTTTCATAAGTATCTGGTGAACTTCGGTCGAGTGAGGATTATCATGAGTCAAGCGGAGTTTTCTTTTCTCGATCTTTTCCTTATCGTCCTCGCTGAAAAATGGCAAAAGGCTTTTCCCTAGAACCTCCTCTTTGTTCTTGTTAAAGAAAGCAAGAAAAGCATCATTGGCAAAAGATATAGTATTGTCTTCTTTCCACCTGATAATGTATTCCGACTGCTCCTCCACCACGGCCCTGTAGAGTTCCTCGCTCTTGAGCAGCGCCTCTTCTGCCTGTTTGCGCTCTGTAATATCAACTGAATAGCCGATCATTTCCTTTGGCTGTCCCCTCGAATCCCTTATAAGACTCATGGACAGATGGGTAATGATCCTCTCTCCTGACTTCGTTACGCACTCATCCTCAATTTCATTAACTCCTCTTTCCATCAAAGGAGAAATTATATTGGATTCCAGAAATTCATGCTGTTCTTCAGGGTAGATTATGGAGATATGCTTTCCGATCATCTCTTTAGCTGTATAACCGTACATCCTCTCAGCGCCGGTGTTCCAGCTTGTGATCGTACCGTCAAGCTTTGTGGTTATGATCGAATCATGTGTCTGGCTGATTATCTGTGAATGTAATTGCAGAGTCTGCTCAGCCCTTACAAGCATATAGACGAAGGGGAGTACCATTATAAGAAGAAAGAACGGGTCAATGAAGACCGTTCCCCAATGTGACCATCCCTGGAACAAGGGAATGACATAGGCCATGATCAGCACCTCGGCGACAAAAATGACACCAAGAAGCAGAACGATGTGCCGTAATAAAGGTGTGATGGTTTTGATCATTTCCCCATTACCACTAATTAACTGATTCATGCATCCGAATTACATATATATTATCATTAAAAACCTCTTCGGAAAAAGTCACAAAACAACTTATTGAACCCAGTGAGAAGGTTTTACGGGCACAATCTGGGCACAATCTGGGTACAATGCCCGCAATTCCGGCTAACCATGAAGAGGCGCACTGCCGTAACCCCTTGATAAATGGTGCCGGAGGCCGGACTTGAACCGGCACGGAGTCAAACTCCGAGGGATTTTAAGTCCCTTGCGTCTACCAAGTTCCGCCACTCCGGCTTTGAGAGAACAACAGGAACAAAGGCACAAAACAACTATATCATACCTCAATGGATAGCTTCAAAAACAGGGATAGCTTCAAAAAAAGGCGGGCTTCCTTGAATTTTTAATCAGCACTGGGGCTATGGTTATATCACATGACGCGCTGCGCAAGGTCGTTAAACAGAGAAATCATCAACCGAACCTGTCAAGGGCGGCCTTTTCCCACTCCCACGCGGTCTTGATTATCAGCTCCAGGTCGTTGCGTTTGAAGGTCCATCCCAGGACATCGCGTATTTTCCCTGAGTCCGCAAACAGTTCCGGCGGGTCTCCAGGCCTCCTTGGGGCCTCCACCACAGGATAGTCAACACCGGTTATCCTCTTTGAGGCCTCCACCACCTCCCTGACCGAATACCCACGGCCATAGCCGCAATTGAGCACTGTGCTTTTCCCCCCACTTACAAGATAATCCATCGCGCGCTTGTGGGCTTCTGCCAGGTCCTCAACATGTATAAAGTCACGTATGCATGTGCCGTCCTGCGTTGGATAGTCTGTGCCGAAAATGTGCAGCTCAGGGTATTTACCCAGCGCAGTCCTCAGGCATCTTGTTATCAGATGTGTGGGGTCCTTGTAAAACTGCCCGATCCTGCTTGATGCATCCGCCCCTGCAACATTGAAATATCTGAGGCTAACGTACTCAAAATCCCCTACAGCCCCTGCCGCATCCTTCAGGGCAAATTCACTTACAAGCTTTGAAGCGCCGTAGGGATTGATCGGCTTAAGGAGGGCATCCTCTGCAACCGGCACATGCTCTGGTATGCCGTAGACAGCCGCAGATGAGGAAAATATGAACTTGCTGACACCATTGTTGATTGACTCCTCGATCAGCCCAAGGGTGTTGATCGAGTTGTTCCGGTAGTATTTGAGGGGGTTTTGCACGCTCTCGCTTACGACAATGGATGCAGCAAAATGCATTATTACATCCGGGCTGAAGTCTCTGATGGTATTGCTTAAAGTATCCAGGTCAGCAAGGTCGGCCTCTATAAGGCTCCCGTATAGAACTGCCCACCTGTTGCCCGTGGAGAGGTTGTCATATGTCAGCACTTCGTGACCAGCGCCTCCGAGGGCTCTCACCACATGGCTTCCGATGTATCCGGCCCCTCCTGTTACCAGAATTCTCACTATGGCTCCTATCTTGATCCGTACCCTGATAATACTACACGTATTGTTCTGAGGAATATCTGCAAATCCAGCATGGGACTAAGGTTTTTTATATAGAACAGGTCGTACTGTAGTTTTATGAGGGAGTCCTCCATGGATGCGCCATACCTGTAATTTATCTGGGCCCATCCGGTTATGCCCGGCCTGACGGCATGCCTGAGAGAATAAAAAGGTATCTCATCATTAAGCATCTGAATAAACTCCGGCCTCTCCGGCCTCGGCCCGATAAAGCTCATCACGCCCTTCAGGACATTCCAGAACTGCGGTATCTCATCCACCCTTGTAGTCCTCAGGACCTTTCCAACCCGTGTCACCCTTTGATCGTTTTCCTCGGCCCAGACAGCGCCGTTTGATTCCGCGTCCGTCCTCATGGTCCTGAACTTTATGAGCTTAAATTTTCTCCCGTCCTTCCCAACCCTTTCCTGCGTGAAGAAAATCGGCCCCCTGGAGTCCAGTTTTATAGCCAGGGCCGCAAGCAGAAAGATCGGGGTGGCGGCAACCAGCCCTGCCACAGAGATGAATATATCAACGAGCCTCTTTGTTTTATTCATGTATATGCTCCGCCTGAACCCCTGGAACGGAGTATACACAAACCAGCTATCGTCGATGTGGACAAGGGGGAGCCTTCCAGTCAACAATTCATACAAAATAGGCATATCATAGACATCCACCCCGGAGACCTTGCACTCAAGGAGTTTCCTGACAAGCTCCGTGCTCTTCTCATGGGTCACCGCAACGACAATCGTATCAACATTATTATCTTCAACCACATCCACAAGGGCACTGCCTGTGCCAAGAACGGGATGAGAACCAACACTGGTACCGACCAACTCACTCTTGGAGTCGATGAAGCCGACTATCCAGTACATACTGTTTTCCAACAGTGCAGAATATATGGTCCTTCCAGCCCGGCCAGCGCCAGCTATAAGAATCCTTCGAGGAGTGAAAGTCCTGGAATGCAGCGGCTGCAACAGGAGCCTGCTCAAAAAACATAAAAACATAATAAAGGACATATTAATAAGGGCGACTCCCCTGCCAAGTTTCCAGGGCGGGAACGAGTAGAAAATCAGCACGACGATTACAGTAGCGAACAATATCGCTACTATATATCTGGAGAAGTAGGAAATGCTCCACACTTTCTCTCTTACGTTATTAACGTCAAAAATGTAGAAACTCAAGATATAGGCGAACATCGTGAAAGTCATAGCCCCTGTGCGGACATCGAACACATTGATGTACAACTGCTGCCTTGCAAGGAACGCCAGGTGAAGCGACAGGGCAATTACAAGAATATCAACTACCAATAAAACTATCAATTCTATTTTATGCTTTCTGTCTGGCATACCCACCCTCTATTCAATATAAATAAAACCCCAAGACGCCTGCGAAAAACCATTCCGGTGGAGATGAGCATAATGGCTCGAAACACAATGCTGCACTCTCCTGAAAGCGCCAAGACACAAGCACTCGGCAACCAGTGCACTATTCAGGCAAATATGAAGTTGTAGCCACGTCCTTACCCATTGCGCCGGCCTTTTCAATTTCCGACTTGATCCATAAATACGTCTTTTCCAAACCTTCCTCCATCGTGACAGAAGGAGCCCACCCCAGCGTATTCCTTATCAGGGTATTGTCGCTGTTTCTCCCTCTGACTCCAAGAGGGCCGTCAATATGCCTGATCGAGAGCTTCTTCCCCTCAAAAGACATGGTGAGCTTTGCAAGGTCAATTATGTTTATCAGGTTGTCGCTGCCCAGGTTCAGGGGGTGAGGGTAATCGCCCCTCATGATCTTGATTGTGCCCTCCACGCAATCGTCTATGTACATGAAGCTCCTTGTCTGCAATCCGTCGCCCCACATCTCTATTTCACCTCTGTCCTCAGCCAGACACACCTTGCGGCACATGGCAGCCGGAGCCTTCTCCCTGCCCCCCCTCCATGTGCCAAGCGGCCCGTAGACATTGTGATAACGAGCGATCCTGGTATCGAGGCCGAAGTCCTCCCTGAAGTGCTCGCACATCATCTCAGTGTAGAGCTTCTCCCATCCATAGCCTGCCTCGGCCATTGCGGGATAAGCCATGTCCTCTGACAGTGAAGGGTTGTCAGTGTCCTTCTGGAGGTCTGTATTGTAGACGCACGCGCTGCTTGAGAAAAACAGCCGCCGGGAGCCGTACTTTCGTGCCGCCTCGATAACGTTAATGGAAATGAGCATGCTGTCCCGCATAATTACAGCCTTATAGTTTTCGATAAAACCCATACCCCCCATGTTAGCCGCGAGACTGTAGACTTCGTCGAACTGCCCACCAGCCTGAAAGACACGCTCCGTCAAATCCTTGTTCCTCAGGTCGACATTAAAGAAGGCATCAGCTAAAGAGGTCTCGAACTCAGGAAATTTCCAGTCGCAGCCAACAACACGGTGGCCATCATTTTTTAACCTTTTCACAAGATGGTGGCCGATAAAGCCCCCAGCCCCTGTTACAAGAATATTTTTCTTATAATCCACTAATGCCTCCTTGCTTTAAGTACCCTATTGCATGTTTCTTTTACAATACAATTTCTACAATTTCTCGATCAGTTGGAAAAATTTCTCGGAAGCATTCTTAAGGTTATATCTCTTGTCAATCGATTCCCTGGCAAACATTCCCATGTCTTCCTTTAAAGTCACATTATTATATAGCTGCAATATTGCCTTATGCAAACCTGATACGTCTCCCGGGGAGACGACAAATCCGCACTCTTCCTCCCTTATCACCCTTGCGATTTCAGACCGTTCCGACATAACGGCAACAACGGGAAGACCTGCCGACATAAGGCCGTAAGCCTTTGAAGGAACCGAGAGCCCTTCCTGCCCTTGCATTAAGGACACAAGTCCCACATCCGCGGTCGAAAGCGAAAGGGGAAGGTCCTCGCGGGGCACGTAACCATGGAACTGACAGTTTTCCAGCCCATTTGACTCGGCAAAATTGATCGCCCATTCCTTTTTGTGCCCGTCACCTACGAATACAAAAACAATGTCGCTGTGCTCCCTGAGTTCCTTGGCCGCCTTCATTATCGTCTCCATGTCATGGAAGCGGCCCATGTTGCCCGAATACAAGAGAACGAACTTCCCTTCCAACCCCCATTTCTCTACATAGGGGTTGACAACATCTGAGGACTTCCCGATGCGCAAATCGTCGCTCCACACATGTATCAGGGATAGCTTCTCACAGCCTTCACCTCCAAGCTTCTCTTTTATCAAATCCTGCATACATCTTCCGATTACAATGATCCCCGAAGCTTGCTTGTAAGAGAACGAGTTGAGCCTGTTCCACAATTCCGATATGAAACCGCCCTGCTTAAGCAAACCCAACTTAATAGCGGTATCCGGGTAGACATCAAAAACAAGATAAAGATATCGCCTCCCAACAAGGGCACTAAAAAAAGCGCAGATAAATGCCAGATAAGGAGGGTTCGTCAAGACCAGCACAGGCCGCTTGGACCTGTCGAGGAGAAGATAAATAAATACAGAAAGTGCATATGTCGCCTGGTTGACTATCCTCCCAAAAAGGTTCAGCTTCGGGAAACTGGTCCCCCATACCCTGTTTATCAGGATGCCTTTGTATTGCATCTTATTGGGGACGTTTCCCCCTCTGTTAATCACCGTCTGCTGGCCGCAGACCACCTCGATATCCATCCCCATTGCGGACAATTCTTCGCATAGCTCGGTCAAGGTCTGCCCGGTGGAGACCAGTTCGGGGTAGAAAAGCTGGCATAACAACAACAGCTTTGGGCTTGCAACACCATCGTTATTTAGTGTTTTATTGGTTGTCATCAAATAAAACGCGTTTCGATGGAGAAATAAGGTAACAGGCGTTGCACTGATAACCAAAAGTCTTTACAACATCATCAACACTTGTTATCTGCTCAAGTGACGCGGGAACCCACTTGAGGACCCTTCCAAGAAATATGATTTGGGGTATATAATATTCTTCTGCCAATACATGCATGCCTGAAAACAGCATTTTCACTCTATTTATATCATACCATCGCTCGAAGCCTTCAACAAGAGTCTCTGTGCTTGCAAAAGGAAAAGTAAGCACAATCCTTCCAGAAGGCTTTATAACTCTTCTGGCTTCTTCTAGCGCCTTGTAATCGCCATCAATATATCCGGGCGCATCATAACTTCCAAATCCAACATGCTCAATTGTGGAAACCATTACCACATAATCAAAACTGTCATCAGGCAATTCGTTTGTTATAAAATCACCTTTGGTACTTGTAAGATTAGAATGGCTTTCAGGATAATCCCTGAAATCATATACGGTGACAGAATGGCCACTTTTTGCGAATTTAAGAGGCAAAAGAGATTCACTTCCACCAACATCGAGAATGTTCAGGTCTTGTCCGACTACATTGCGGTACGCAAAATCATATTCAAAGTCACGGTTTGACAGTCCACCCAAAAACCTTATAAAACGCCTTTGAAGATCTCGAACCCTAACGTGTATTCTGCTATGATATTTTTGCATAGAATCTCCTTTTCATCTCGACCCTTCCACTCAAGCTCGACGCCAGCGTACCCAAAGCCTCGCCACAATTCCACCATCCCTGAAAAACCCAAGCTTAACAGCGACATCAGGATAAATATATTGTGTCAGCATTAGCAATTCAGGACTCTTCTCTGAGCTTTCCACTCCGACTTTATTCCCTTCCATATGGCACTGCTCCTAATAAATGGAATCAACTTTTATTATTACAGACGGTCAGCGAAAACGATCAAATAACATTATAAATCAAAAGACAAGATTAATAGTCATCCAGGTTATGAGTTCGATAAAGAGGCATCCGTACAAAACCATTCATATGTGCTTTGTATTCCGTCCCTGAGAGAAATACGCGCCTTCCATCCCAGGGCCTCCAGCTTGCCCACATCGAGAAGTTTCCTGGGTGTGCCGTCCGGCTTCGACGCATCCCACTCCACCTTGCCAGAGAAACCCACCGTGTCTTTTACTAGCTCAGCAAGTTCCCTGATAGATATGTCCTTGCCAGTGCCGACATTAATTATCTCGCTATCACTATATGATTGCATAAGGAAAACACAGGCGTCCGCGAGGTCGTCCACATGAAGGAATTCCCGCCGGGGAGAGCCAGAGCCCCACAACACTACCTTCTCCCCACTAGTCTTCGCCTCGTGAAATTTCCTTATAAGGGCCGGCAGGACGTGCGATGCCTCAAGGTCAAAATTGTCGCCAGGACCATAAAGGTTAGTCGGCATCGCTGAGATAAAACTCGTGCCATACTGCCTGTTGTACGACTGGCACATTTTAATGCCCGCAATTTTTGCAACTGCATACGGTTCGTTAGTCGGTTCAAGCTCTCCCGTCAGAAGGTCTGCCTCTTTCATTGGCTGCGGGGCGAACTTCGGATATATGCAGGAACTCCCAAGAAAGAGAAGCTTTTTCACTCCAGACAGATAAGCTGCATTAATTACATTGCACTGCATGATCAGGTTGTCGTAAATGAATTCTGCCGGCGAAGTGTTATTGGCATAAATGCCTCCCACTTTCGCAGCAGCAAGAAAAACATGCTCCGGCCGTTCGCTCTTGAAAAATTCCTCTACATCCGCCTGTTGCTTGAGGTTGAGTTCTTTATGGGTGCGTACAATAATATTTGAATAACCCTCTGACCTGAGCAGCCTGAAAATGGCAGAACCCACCAAACCACGATGGCCTGCAATAAAGATACTGGAATCCTTCAACATCATATCCTCACATAAACCTGTTCTTGGCTTATCCTGCCGGTATTAAAGGTGCTGGCCCATCTTAAAAGGCCGCGTAGCCCTTGCTCAGGAGAAACTTGGCAAGATAGCTTCCGCCCTGCCCGGTAATGCCGGCAACCAGCGTTTTTTTCATTATCTACCATTCCTGTGGAAACGAAACAGGGAAATATTCATGCAGACCATCTCCCCCAGGAGCCTGTTGCTTATATATTTTAGAGCACCCATACACAGACGATAGAGTTCATAAAAATATATGATCTCATCCCTGTTCATGCAATTACTATACTATATATCATAAGCCAATCTCGGGGCAGAAAAGCTGGCACATGACAAGGAGCTTTATGCCTTAAGAAACTCCATGCTTTTCTTCTGCTTTCGAGAAACTGTTCTTTTCTACTATTCTACTTATCGTAGCATCAGAGTCGTTGAAGCCGCAAAGGAGGCCACGGGTGTGAATTTCACTATAAAAGAGATCACTATATAAGGAGGTCGGCAGGCAAAAAAGCTTTTTTCATGGAAAAAAGAAACCGCCGTTATATGTTATTCTTAACCATGCTAAAAATTTATGTTTCGCGGAGCTTTGATGCAGGATTTTTATAAAAACAAGAGAATACTCGTTACGGGCGCGGCCGGGACGGTTGGCCGCGAGCTGGTGCGGCAGATCAGTTCCATGGGCCCCATGGAACTGAGGCTCGTGGATAACAACGAGTCTGAAACTTTTTTCCTCATGGATGAGTACAAAGGCCGCAATGTCAACTGTTTCCTTGGCGATGTACGGGACAAGGACAAGCTGACAGGCCTTGCCGAAGGCGTGGATATTATTATTCATGCAGCAGCCCTAAAGCATGTGATCCTCTCGGAATATAACCCTTCGGACGTTATTCAGACCAATATAATGGGCGTTGAGAATATTATCCATGCGGCCAATATATGCAGCGTCAGCCACGTGCTTTTCACCAGTAGCGACAAGGCGGTGAACCCAACCAACGTAATGGGCACTTCCAAGCTCATGGGGGAAAAGCTCATAACCGCGGCCAATATACTCAGCAAGGACGGACAGACCGTGTTTGCAAGCACGAGGTTCGGCAATGTCATTGGCTCCCGAGGATCGGTCGTGCCAATCTTTATGAAGCAGATCCGCTCAGGCGGCCCGCTGACCGTCACGGACGAACGCATGACCCGCTTCATCATGACCATTGAGGAGTCTGCACGCCTGGTGCTCAGATCCCTTCTCCTGGCCAAGGGCGGCGAGGTGTTCGTGACCAAGATGCCTGTCGTTAGAATCCTGGATCTGGCCGCTGCCATTGTGGACATACTTGCCCCCAGGTACGGCTTTAAACCCGCTGATATAGAAATCAAAACCATTGGGGCCAAGCCTGGCGAGAAGCTCTACGAGGAACTGATGAGCGACGAGGAGACCGGCAGGTCGCTGGAACTCATTGATATGTTTGCAGTGACCCCTGCGTTTAAATCCATATACAAGAACATCAATTACCAGTATGATAATATTGTGTCCGAGCGTGTTGACAGGTCATATGTTTCCGCTACGGAGGAATGCATGGGCATTGATGCCATCAAGAAGTATCTTCAGGATAATAAGGTGCTCGACAGTGTAGAAAAGGAGTTTTTCTCGTTCTGATGAAAGTACTGGTGCTAGGCGCGGACGGCTACCTCGGATGGCCCACCTGCATGTATCTTTCCAAGAGGGGGCATGAAGTCCTCGGAGTTGACAATTATTTCAGGCGCAACGCATGCAGGAAATTGGACTCTGAATCCCTCGTCCCAACGCCCAACCTCCATCAGCGTATCAAGATCTGGCGAGAAGTTACAGAGAAAGACATCAATGTCCGCATCGGCGACGTGACGGATTACGGTTTTCTTCTGAGCGTGTTCCGTGAGTTCAAACCGGACGCGGTCGTGCATTATGCTGAACAGCCATCGGCGCCTTATTCCATGCTCAGCCACGAAACAGCCTCCTTTACTTTAAAAAACAACCTGCTTTCCACTCTGAATATCCTTTATGCTGTTCATGAGGTCAACCCATCCTGCCATATAGTCAAACTCGGCACTATGGGCGAGTACGGCACTCCCAACATAGACATAGAAGAAGGCTGGATAGACATTGAGCACAAGGGCCGCTCCGACAGGTTCCTTTTCCCCAGGCAGGCCAGCTCCCTATACCACACCACGAAGATCCAGGACACAGACATGCTCTGGTTATATGCGAGGACATGGGGCCTGAGGGTCACCGACCTCATGCAGGGGCCAGTCTATGGCCTGTCAACCGAAGAGTCTGATCGTGACGAGCGCCTCATGCCCATATTCAACTACGACGAGATCTTCGGTACGGTGATAAACAGGTTTATCGTGCAGTCCGTGGCTGGACATCCACTGACAGTATATGGAAGCGGCAAGCAGATAAGGGGGTATCTCAATATCAGGGACACCATGCAGTGTGTAAACCTTTCCCTTGAAAACCCTGCAGGAAAAGGCGAGTTGAAGATATTCAACCAGGTTACCGAGACTTTTTCAGTCACCGAGCTGGCCCGGAAGGTGAAGGCCACTGGCGACAGGCTTGGTTACGATGTGAAGATCAAGCCTATAGAGAATCCGCGTGTGGAAAAAGAAGAACACTACTATAACCCGAAGTACTCAGGGCTGCTCGACCTGGGCCTGAAGCCGCACTATCTCACCGATGAGGTGATCGAGGGGTTTTTCAGTGTTGCCCAGAGGTATAAGGAACGTATAAACAGGGACGCGATATTCAAAGGTGTAAAGTGGAAGTAGAAAGCAGGAAGAACTGTCTCATAACAGTCGGGTGAGGCTGAATAGCAGGTCATCTACGCTCGCATTTTCCTTGAGTATCGTCATCGACAAACAGACTTGTAAAAATCCGCGTGCAAGCCGGCAGCTGTTTCAACAGAAAGCCGATCAAGAGCCACATGCCGGGCGCGCGTGCCCATTTCATGCCTGAGTCCCTCATCGTCAAGCAGAAGTCTCACCTTATGGGCAAGCTTCTGCACGTCACCCACCGGAACAATAAAACCGGAGACCCCGTCCTCTATGTACTGGTTCACCGCACCCACATCCGTGCTGACGATTGCCTTGCCCATCGCCATAGCCTCCCAGACAGACGCTGGTCCCGACTCTGAACGTGAGGTATAAACAAAAATGTCTGCCGGTTCCAATACGGATGGAACGTCATTTACCGCCCCAAGAAAAACAATACGTTGCGACACCCCGGTACTGTATGCCAGATTTCTGAGCTTTTCATAATAACTGGCCTGGCTATCATAGATAGGCCCGGCAATATAAAAACATATACTGTCATCTTCTTTGCCCAGCTTGCCTGCCATCTCAATGAAATCGCCAATCGCCTTGATAGGGTTTACATTCGAAACAATCAAGACCTTTTTGCCACTCCATTCAGACAGCCTTGAATCTGGCGTCGTCTTGGCTGGATCAAACACGTCTCCATTCACCGGAACCTGAATCTCCTGCGAGGGGATTCTCTCCAGAGGTGTATCCTTCAGGTAATAATCAAACACACGCCTACTGGTTAAAATAAAAGCATCAGCGCAATAATAAGCTATTTTTTCAAAAACCATCTTAAGCAGACGCATGGTCGAAGTGTCATTAAGGTGCCAGACAACAGGTACCCCCGCCAGCTTGGCCGCAATGGCGCCTTTAAACTGATATGAGCTGTTGCAGTGAACAAGGTCGGGGCCTTCCTTCTTTAGTAACCTGTATAGGAGGAACACCTCGAATGGAAAAAACAGGATATACTTTATCAAGTGAGAAGTTTGCCTTGTCAGGCGGTGGAGCATTATGCGCCGAACCTCTACACCAGCCTTGACCAGATTATCATAGAATACCCCGGAATCCACCTTCGGCATGACAACGACAGTATCAACGCCAAAATCCCTGAGCCTTTCGGCTACAGCGGTTATCCTACGCTGCGGCCCGCCGTAACGCCCCTCTTCTAATATGTTTATAACTCTCATATTAGATTTAACTTCTTTTTACCCTTCCCTTGCCCAAGCTTACCAATAAGGTGTTCATGGGCATTTTCATGACAAAGCCATAACCTGTGAATTTGACTCATTGCCCTTGCCAGGGCAAGCCAGATAGTGTCTTTCAGCCAGTCCGTCGGACAAAGGCTCGCCCTCTACTGTATAAAAACAGTACCCGGCTTCCTTTAACTGAGCATTCACATCCATCGCAACCTCATCGCCGTGTGTTTCCATCAGGATACGAGGCGGACGGTCAGAGTGAAGCAGGTCCCTTGCTCCCCATAAGACATCACCATCAGTTCCCTCCACATCAATCTTGGAAATCCGCTTTGCCTTCGAAAGAAAACCGATCAATGTCTATCAATATCTCACACTCATAATATATTATAATAAATATACCACAAGGAGACTTTAACAATTCAATTTAAAAGAGTTAACATAGGCTGCGGCAAAACAGCAACCGACGGGTGGGTCAACTATGACAATTCAATGAGCGTAAGGCTTGCCAAACACCCGTTTATCACAGCTATATTGAAAATATTCAGCCTTTTAAATCCAAGCCATATCGAATTCATCTCCATTGCCAAGGCCTCGGATATAATCTGGGCAGACGCATCAAAAAGGATTCCTCTCCCTGATAATTCCACAGAGGTCGTCTATACCTCTCACATGATAGAGCACCTGCAGAGAGAAGAAGCCGTCATGTTCCTGAAGGAGAGCCATCGCATTCTAATTCAAAATGGTATTTTAAGAGTTGTGATTCCGGATTTGAAAAAATATGTTAATAAATATATCGGAGAGAATGATGCTGATTCGTTCATCGAGAAAACAAGCTTGACTCGTAATAAACCGAAAACATTGATCGATAAACTGAAATATCTCATAACTGGAGAGCGCCATCATCAGTGGATGTATGATGGTTCTTCAATGGTTAATCTGCTTTCATATGCAGGCTTTAAGAATCCACAGATAATGCCAGCAGGTTCGACTAACATTTCTGAGCCGGAAGGATTAAATCTCCATGAACGTAAGGATGAAAGCGTCTATGTAGAAGCATATAAGTAAACAACAAAATATCTTTTATTTAATTATTCAGCCTTCTTGCCAAGCCTTTCTGCTATCCTCAAAACAGTCCTTGCCCATGACTCTGGCGTGAAAGCGGAAATAATTTCCCTGGATCGGTTCCCCATGGAGGCCAGGTCCACCTCGCCAGAGGACATCCTCAGCATCAGGGCCGCAAGTCCATCAAGATCAAAAGGGTCAAACGCATAACCGTTGGCTCCGTCATGGCAGAGTTCTGGAACACACCCGCACCTCTGACTCACAAGCACAGGGAGCCTTGCGGCCATGGCCTCGTTCACCACCAGCCCCCAGGGCTCAGATACGCTTGGCAATACAAAACATGAGGCCGCATGGTACAAAGAGGGCAATTCATCATAAGCAGCCCAGCCATGCCAGTGGACGAACTTCTCAAGACCATCCGGGACTTCGTCCTTGAGCCTTTCTTCCTCCAGCCCTGTGCCTGCAATGATCAGCCCCCATGTGCCACCATTTTTTCGGTAAATCTTAAACGCAGACAAAAGACGCGGCAGGTTCTTCTCATGTGAAAGACGCGTTACCGCAAGAAAACACTTCTCAGGAAAGCCATCAGGCTTTTGCCACTTCTCACTTGAGATAGCGAAATGCTCATTATCCACCACATCCACCCCACGCCATATCATATTCTCGGCAATCCCAAGTGAACTGGCATATTCAGAGGAACGCTCACCTGCCGCGAATACGGCGTCATACAACCTCTTTACAATAAATGATTTGCCCCATTCCTTCCATTTGACTCGCGGCCTGTCATCCACTGTTGAATCTGTGAGCAATACTACCGGCAGCCCATTTCTCCTTGCCCACCATGCCGACTTTAATACAGATAAAGACCTGTAACCGACAGTCATTACCATGTCTGGCATTTCATTATCCATAAGCTCAAAAACATTGTCGTTGCTTTTAAGATCAAGAATCCCGCATGGTGGCTCACCAAGCTCAGAAGACCATGGTCTGTATGGCTCGCTGACTAAGACACGTATGTACGTGAATCCCTCAATCAGAAGCGAAAGAGCCCTGAACCTGGCATAATGGTAGGGTCCAAGATTTGCAGGTCCGACCATTGCTATCTTCATACTTTACTACTTAACAATAATTCATTACGCATATTATAAGGAAAGGGATTCGTTACAGCCTTGTATTTTCATATCAGTATATATTCTGTCATAATATTTTTTCATCCATAGACAGTAACTCCTTATACTATTATTAATTAATCAATATATCCGACACACTATGCTCTGTTAAGAAGTTATTCTTTCCTTGCGATGATCATGCATCAGGAATCCACGGACAAGCAATAAAATAGCAATAATAGATAAAGGATTCCCAAAGTTCAACAGAAACGATTCAAAAACTCCAATCACAAAATACATAATAATAAATGACAACGACCATAATATAAATGGTTCATGGATTCTTTTTATATGATTGACAACAGAACATGTCATAAAATAGATTAGCACAGAAAATCCCACAACGCCAGTCTCTGCAAGATAAGCAAGATAACCATTGTGCGCTGAACTGCCCTCTATTATCATCGTCGCGTGAGCACGATATCCAACTCCAACCCATGGATGAGACTTAAATAACTCCCAGGCTTCAGCCCACAATACATTCCTGTTTGTTGCTCCAGTACCTAGCCCTCTATGCGGATCGTCAAGCGCAAATATTGAAACAAACAGATTCCAAAGCTCTTCCTTGTAAATAAACATTAGTGGGACTGAAAAGGCGATGCAGGTAAAGAATACTGCCACCGTAATAAAACCATTTTTACCAGACATTGCTCTAAATAGATTTTTTCTTTTTCCAGCAGTTAGAACAAACAAACCAACAATTAATCCTAATATGGTCGCCCTGCTATTAGCCAAATAAAGAATTACCAGCGGAAATGCTATTACAACTGTCTTCAGTGAAAACCTTCTAATATATAATGCTCCCATGATCGTCGAAATTGAAGCCATTCCAATAGCTCCTGGTTGAACACCTAAAGATCTGACATTAGCACCTGTAATTATATATACATAAAAAGCAAATATCACAACCGCAATGATACTATATTGAGCCAAGCTCTTTTGGATCGCCTTATCTGGCATTAGAACATTAAAAGAAAAAACCATGACAAACACAAAAAGCGTGGAAAAAATATATAAAGAAGAAAATAACAGAACGGGGCTGTTCAACAGCGAAAGACTTGTTAATAAAATGAATAACAGTAAAAATACCATGTATCGCCTACTATTAAACAATAAGACAAGACTTCTCCTGAAATCACGCATAAAAATATACAGACAAGAGGGCCAAAAAAGAGCCAGTGAAAAGAAAATATACTTATTGCTAATGACATCAAACAAAAGTAAGAAGATCACTGATAAAACCGATAGTAGCCATGCGCAAAATAATAGAGATATTTTATTGACAGATCTGACTTCCCTGACCAACAGGTTATATTGATTGGTATTCATATAATTAAGTTAAATGTCAACGAACAATAACCAAAAGCTCGTTTTTATGTTTCTCGTCCGCTGGCTTTTGCCAAACATGGCTTGAGACAGAAAAGTACTCATTATCCACCACATCCACCCAGCGCCATATCATATTACCGTTAACGCCAAATGATTGGGGCCAAGGCTTGCAGGACCTACCATTGATATCTTCATGCTTTATTTCCTGAAGATATTTTGCCAGCCCATATCTCAGACATCCTCTTTCCCCTGTATCGGTACGTATACATAAAGGACTTCATGTATCCACCCATGAATAACCGATAGACCTTAAAGAGAAACCTTCGAACTTCCAATCCGGTTCTAGTGATATCAAGCGACCTTATAAAATCATCTATCTCCACAAAATATCGATCCTCAGACACAGTGCTCTTTGTTGTCTCATGCCAGCGAAAAAACCCAATCAGACTGTCAACTACTTCAGATTTTGGGTTATGCCTCAGAAGGCGATACATGATATCTCCGTCCATACGCATGTAGATATCCTTCCTTAATCCACCAACCTGCCTGTAGACACCAGCATTAAAAAATGAACTTTGCTGTCCAAAGGCCAGGAGGCCGTAACGACTGAAAAATGAGGAAGCCCTGACAGGCGCAGAGCATTTCCTGATGCCCCCGTCGCCTTGTTTGCCCACTGCTATTGCACCGGCATACACGCTTGCACCCGGAGACTCGGCATATGCCTCACCTATCCTCATCAGCGCACCGGGAAAATATACGTCATCGGAATTTAGCCAGCCTATCAACTGACCTGTAGCCCGCTCGAAGCCCTTGCTTATGGCGTCTGACTGACCCTCGTCAGGCTCACTCACCCACCAGTCGATTCGGTCTTCATACTCCCGGATTATACCTACACTGTCGTCCGTACTCCCCCCGTCCACGATAAAATATTCCAGATTCGGGTAGTCCTGGTTAAGCACCGATTCTATCGTCTCGCGGAGGAAATTACCCTGATTATACGAGGGGGTTACAACAGTAATCCTAGGAAGTTTTTTCATGGTTTTATATTATACCTCACCAACCTTGCCATACGCTATTCCATTCCGGGTGTTTGATTTGCTTGTCATTGGAAACTGCAAACATGTTTCAAGAAAATAATTAGATATGATGCAGATGCGGTCATGGCAACAAGCAGGCAGACGCCATTGGCGTTAATATGGCCCCAGAAAAGAAGTCCTGGTGTAAGTAAAAGCCCCGGCATCAGCCACAGATACCAGGAACACAACAAGCAGAAACGCCCTGTACGGCCTGAAAATCGACAGGGGAACGCCAATTATAAGGATAAGGTACAAAACAAAACTCGGATACCCGGCTGGTTCCATAGGCTATACTTACCCCTCGTTTTCGAGCAACAGCAGCACCCGATCAAATAAATCCGCATGCAATATATTTGATATATCATCTTTATACATTATCTTTCAAAGCCTCCGCGACAGGACAATAGCTTGAAAACAGCTTCATGCTGTAGTTACTGGTTAGGCTGCTTAAAAAATAATCTAATGTTGTCAGTCAAGCCGGTAAAAACAAACGATCTCAACATCAAAATAAATTGACCCCTTGTCTTTCGTATAAGGCCAATGCTGAAAACCGCAAAACCATATGATAAAAGTGTAGCCACCGCGGCTCCGTTAATTCCATAACGAGGTATTAAAACGTAGTTCATCGCCACGTTCAATATCATACCTATTAGGTTGCGTATAAATGCAATCCCAGTAAAATCCTCAGCAACCAAATATCTTGTGCTTGCCAGGCTGAGAAACATAAACACCCCCGACCAGATATATATCCTTAGCACATTCGAGGCATCCATATATTCTGGGCCGAATATTATATGGACTATATTTTCAGCAAAAAACGTGACCGGAACCGCAACTGCAATTGCAATGAATGTCAGCAAGCTGTAAAGGCCCTGCAGCCTCCTCATATACTTCTCAGCGTCTGCCTCCCTTGTGAGGATTAATACAGGGAATACGGTGCTGACTATCGCTAAGGGAATAAAATACCAAAGCTCACTCAGCCTAACACCTGCAGAATATATTCCAACGGCATTGTTATCCACCATCACTTTTAACATAACCTGATCAATTCTCATGTATATGATGCCTGCAGTCGCAGTGAACAACATAGGCAAACTGCTCCTTAGAAACACTCTGGCCTGAGTCACGCTGAAAGACCAATTTAATATATTACGCCCCTTCGCATGGTAAGCCACGAGAAGCACAACGGAAAACACAATACTCTCCAGGACTACAACCCATGCAAAGGCTATAAGTGGAGCTTCAATCTTTACCAAAACGATTTTTACTACTGAAGACAGAATCAGTGCGGCATTTTTCGCATGAACGGAATATCTCGCCTCTACACGAGAATGAAACCATAGCTCAATTACATTAAAACTTCTAAAACCGGCCCCTAAAGCAATAACCAATAACAGCCACTTTAACAGGTTGTCGTCCGAAAAAATAGTGATAACAGCATATAGGCAAAACCATGCGACAATGGCGAAAATACACTTCAAAACAACAGCGACACCCATGATCTCATTCTCGTGGTTCGGCATCTTAACAATATCGCGTACTAACACAAGGTTCATCCATTCCCCGCCAATAGCAACATAAAAAATGGTAACGACAGCAATGGCAAAACTCAATAACCCAAAAGAACCCGAACCCAGGTAACGCGCAACCAATGCGACGACAAATATATTAAGCGCAAGGCTTACAAGCTTCTCGCAAAGCAACCAGCCAATATTGTCCAAATACTTTCGCATCAAACATTTATTCCTTGCAGGTCATAATCATTGTACCGCTGGAAAGCCGCACTGCGGCCCACGCTGATGCCGCATAAAAATGCTGCTACCACGAGCAGTCACTCTCATAGCCAAGGCTGATGATAAGATCACCGTAATATTCATTGAAAAGTTTCTTGTCTTGGTCGGTCATTATTTCCTTCCAACCTTGGGTCCCTCCGGAGCGTACGAACCTTAAGGACTTGTCGGTGGATTTCAAGTAAGATACCTTGTCTTCGCCTTCTTTCTCAAGCCGTCTCATGTTTGCAATACTGCACAATTTGACAGCATCAAATATTTCCTTTTCCGTGCGCTTTATCTCCAAAAAAGCAAGGATCTTCTTCATCTCCTCTGGCGTACTTTCCCACAGGTCCTCATACCTTACAAGCAAAAAACCGTTAGGCACTTTTTCAGCATTGGTAATCCAGCTGCTTACGTTTTCACCCCAACTCAAATACCCACTGGTGATCTCACCTCGACAAAAAAGAGGAAGGAAATCCTGAAAGCTCATTGGTTTTATCTGCATTGACTTAAGTAAATAATAGTAGAACGAAACAGCAACATTCCTGCCGTCACGAACCAGATACAGCACTTTTGGATAGCGCGAATCATAAGGCTCATGGCTTTTCAGAATACGCGGACGAGCCCTTTGCAAAAGCAACTCTCGATCTGTTGATATGTAAATGCTAGGCATAGTATCTTCAACTGAAACAAAATCCACCTGACTTCCACTGATAATATTCCCGATTAAAAATCGCGCCCAGGTATTGCCAGACCGAGGATAAGACACAAGAAAAGTATCTTCAGGAAGCACCGTGACACTTCTCCCCGCAGGAGACAGCCTTAGCAACTTTCGCAATTGGCCCATCAAGCGCATGGTAACCTTCCTAAGCAAATAGTTCATCTGTTACACCAAATGTTATTTTGGCTCATAAGCGGCCTCCTTACTAAAACATTTTCATCAAAAGATATAAAGGCGTTAATATATATTCTTGACTTCTTCATCAAATCTTTCTAAAAACAACAAGAAAATGATCCTTAGCGGTCTTCCATGGAGGCGGATATAACCCAAGGAACCCATGCGTTTTTACGTCCAAGCTGCCAAATCCCATTGTCCGCAACTTAACAAATAAACCTGTAACAAACTTATAAAACGCATTCATAATGAAATCCCCAATCACCGAAAAAATGGTGCTGGGCACTGCCTTATGAGAAAACCTGTCTATAAACTCAATTTTCAAACCTGATTTTCTTGCGGCCATAACACACCAGCTTTCATTAATAAACGAGATATGGCCTGAAGTAATGCAATATAAATTCCTGCTACCCAGCAATTTCCACATGAACGAATCCGTATCCCCTGTGGACACAATTATCACACCATTATCAGAAGACAATTTCAACATATGTCCCAGGAAAGAAAGTGGTGATTCAAGATGTTCGATAACATCAAAAGCAGTGATAACATCAAATCTTTCTTGCAGGTTCTCCAATTGCTCAAGATCCTCAGCCAGTATCCGAACCCCTTTTCCCCTTGCTTTGTCTGCCGCAGACCTTTCAATTTCCGCTCCGGCCCTGTCCCATCCTTCACCCAGGAGCCCGAGAAATCCTCCCGTCGAACATCCGATATCCAGTATCGATCCATTTGTTATATTATTATTCAGCCAGTTAATGGCAATTTTCCAGTCATTGCGCTCGAAAGGACCAGTTCCCCATACTTCATAGTTCCCATTTTTGTAAAGCTCATCAGCCTCGGCCTTTGACATGCGCGGCCAGCGAAACAGGAGAGAACAATCCGAACATCGAAAAAGTTTTCCACCCGGGATAACAGAGTCTAAATCGTTACCCGCAAAATTGCTGGAAGGCAGAATCTCACCGACAAGGACAGTCTCCTCGAAATTACAGTCAGGACAACACGGGCTCATGGTTTTTCACATCCAGCTTCCTTATAGTCCAAGCTCGCCCTCCACTTTGCTTCAAGCATTGAAGATGTAATACCCTTGAGGAATCTATCAAATGGCGCTAAACAAAAATGCAAAATGGTATAGAAATCATAAAAAATTAACTCCAAATGTTCTAAGAACCTTAGATAGTTTCATGTTTCACAAAGACCGCATCACGTCGCCCAGGCGCTTGTCGCCGTGTACTACCTTGACCTCCCTGCCTGTCCCTCACGTCACCAAGAAAGCAGTGCACAGGCAAATCCCTGTACTCCTCCATAAGAAAGAAGATCTCGGACTCGTTATTATCAACCAGCCGGGGTTCTGACGAATCCATCCCAACAAGCTCCTTGCCAACAGTTCCGATAGCACCGGTAAAAAGTATCCGCTTCCCCTTGTAAAATTCAATCATGAAAAGCCTCCGCGCGCAACATATCGTATCGTAACGAAAAACATCAATAATTAAAGATCAACCATCGTAATATGCCTCCATTGATAGTCTATCGTATCATAATAGTTCTGCTAATGTTCTTGCTTCAGGCCCTCAGAACGCCACTGCCCTCAGAAGCAAGATATTGAGCATGCGGGGAATTAAACGCCTCCCTATCCTAACGATATCCCATAATAATCTTCTCATTCTGAGACTCGACTTCATTACTTTCATCCAGTTTCGCCCCCTGATATACTTCCACATGACCATCAATATGCCAACCAATCTCCAGTCATTTTTTTTCTATCTGGGATAAAATTGAGTCATTTCACCCATACCTGACAAGTGACCCTGCGTTTATTACCGCTTTTTTATTCACAATCCCTTCTATTTATTGTATTTTTTACCTGCAAGATACATAAAGTGCATTTTATGTCATAGCATATATGAAATCAGCTGCACTAATTATTTCAAATCCAACACTAATTCTCACAATTTATTATAAATATATTCTTTATTATTAATAGGTTTCTTTTGAACTGTTCATGTTATAATTCAAGTGTATGCCATCAATGGCATGCATCTTGCTTTATATAGCTATGGTTATAAGTAATAGATATACTAACAATAAATAAGGGTAAACAATATAATGTCAATAAGACTATGTAATAAACACTTACATGACTTCCTTTCAGGCCATTTAGCTCTCCATGCAATAATTTCATTTTTTATTTTTGCTACACTGCTGCTTTCCCCTGATGCTGCACAGGCCTGGCCCGCAGAATCTGACTGGTCAGCACTCGTAAACGGCACAACCAACATCAGCGATCCCACCGGAGACGGTGCGACCAGCCGAGACATTGTTGGCGACGACACATATCCTGCGGCTTATGTTTTCAACGACGGCAATTACATTTACTACCGCATCAGGCTGGACGTGAGCCCGTGGCAAAGCGGCGCGCAACTGCTCAGGCCCTTTGGCTGGGGGTTTCTTATAGACACTGACCAGAACGGGGACTACTACGAGTGGATGGTCATGATCGACGGCATCTCAGACCAACTCTACATCGCGGAGAACACGGTAAAGAGCGGAACTCTCGGAGACCCCAGCGACAAGGCCGAGGTACGCGTATACGAAGAAGACCTGGTCTTAAACACGAACTTCAAGACCTTCATCACGAGCGATACAGAAAGCCCCACCTCGCTCTTTGATGGAACAGACGATTACTTCCTCGAGTTCCGCTACCCCTACAACATCTGGCAAAACGAGATGGGCCTCACCGACACGTCTATCATCCGCTATTTCGTCGGAAGCTCCAACCAGGCGCAGACGCTGTCTGCGGACCTCGTGGGCGGAAGCACCCTGTACGAGGGCATAACCAACCCCATACTGCCCACGGGCGCGACCCCCACTGACGGCGAAATCTACTTCAAAGAGTCAGACGGCATCGCCAATATGACGGACTTCTATCCCGGCGCAACCCTCTACATCAGAGTGGAGGACGGCGACCAGAACACGATAAACACCGAGGCCGAACAGATTACCGTAACCGTCACAGCGCCAAGCGGGGATTCCATAGACGTGACCCTCACCGAGACCGGGCTTGCCACGGGAGTTTTCACAGGTACGCTTGCCACAGAGATAGGCTCACCCGACACCTTTGACAGTGTGCTCCAGCTTGCGCCCACCGAGCTTGTAAAGGCTGAATATCTAGACGAGGTGAGCGAGGACCTGAGCAAGAACAACTTAGAATACATTGAGGTCACAGCGCTTCCCAGCGCAGACCTTGAGGTCTCAAAGATAGTAAACGATACAACCCCGGACCCTGACCAGTTGATCACATACACCATTGATGTAACAAACAACGGTGTGAGCAACGCCACCGGCGTCCAGGTACTGGACCAACTTCCATCGGGAGTGACCTACGATTCGGACGATGCAGGAGGTCTCTATAACCCCGGCACAGGCATATGGGTCGCCGGAAGCGTTGACGACGGAGCCACAAAAACCCTCATCATAAACGCAACGGTGGATAGCGGTGCCTCAGGCTCCATTGACAACGACGCCTCTATCGTCTCGGCAACACAGCTCGACCCCGACACCTCGAACAACTCAGACACCGCCACCATAGCAGTGGGCGGAGCAGACCTTGAGGTCACGAAGACCGTGGACGTGACCAACCCCGGAGAGGGGGATACAATCGTATACACGATAACCGTGGTGAACCTCGGAGAAAAAGACGCAACAAACATCGTAATAGAGGACATCTGGCCTGACGGCATTATCAACACTCCAACATGGAGCACTGACAACGGCACCTACAACACTGGCACAAAACTCTGGACCTTCGCCAGTGACCTTGCCGTAGGCATAACAAATACCCTCACCCTCACCGGGCTGGTTAACACAGGTACAAGCGGCTCATTTGCGACGAACGAGGCGCTTGTAAACTCCGTGACGGAGGCAGACCCCGATGCCTCGAACGACTCCGACAGCGTGACCATAGCCATCGGAGGGGCCGACCTCAAGATGACCAAGAGCGTTGACAACGCCACGCCTGACGTGGGCGAAAGCGTTCAATACACCATCACCGTGGAAAACCTCGGCGACAACACTGCTACCAGTATCACGATAATGGACGTATGGCCCTCGGCCATTGTGAGCTACACTGCCTACAGTACGGCAAACGGAGCATACAGTAATACAACGGGCATATGGACACTTGCCAGTTCGCTTGCGGATTCGGCCACAGCCACCCTGCTCATTAACGGGACCATCAAGGGCTCCACCGGCGGGCAGACCGCGACCAATACCGCATATGTCAATTCCTCGGGCCAGGCCGACGGAAACGCGATAAACAACACCGCAAGCGCCTCGCTCACCGTAACGAGCGCGGACCTGGAGGTATCAAAAATAGTAAATACCGCCGCACCGAATATCGGGCAGACGATCAGCTATACCATCACTGTCACAAATAACGGCCCTGACGCGGCAAGCGAGATCACTGTATTAGACAACCTTCCGACTGACATAAACTATGTCTCGTACTCCGGGGACGGCACTTACACAAGCGGCACTGGCATCTGGAGCGTGAACGACCTCGCCGTAGGCATGAGCAACACGCTTATACTGAACGCAACGGCAGACGCGTCAGCAAACGAATCCAGGACGAACATAGCCTCGATTTCCAACGCAACGCAGTTCGATCCCACAAGCGCGAACAACTCAGACAGCGCCTTCATCTCGATGGTGGGCATCGACATGTTAATAGAAAAATTCGTGGACAACACCTCGCCGCCCCTGGGGGCCACCGTGACCTTCATCGTCAACGCCACGAACCAGGGCCCGAACATCGCTGAAAAAGTTGTCATCTCCGATGCAGTGCAGACCGGCGTGACCTTCGACACCGTAACCGAGAGCAAAGGCACGTACAGCGCGGCTTCGGGCATGTGGATCTTCAAGAACAACGAGAGCCTGTCGGTTGGAGAGATGGTCACGCTTACGATTGACGCCACCATCACGGCAGGCACATGCGAGACGGTAAACAACACGGCACGCTTCATCGAAGCCAATCAGACGGACTTCAATTCCTCAAACAACCAGTCCACGGTCTCCATGCTCGTGGGGGCGACAGACGTATCGCTCGCTATGAGCGTTGACGACCCGACCCCGTCGGTTGGCAACACTGTTACCTTCACCCTTATCGCCACGAACGAGGGCGCGGGAATATCAAACGGAGTGGAGATAGAAGGCATCATAGACTCTAGCAAGTTCTACAACATCACGTGGAGCGGCGACGGGACCTACGTCCCTGCTACCGGGATATGGAACGGCATTGACCTGCCCACTAACGGGCTCACCAACTCGCTGAGCATCTCGGCTGTAGTGAATACCTCGGCAGCCGGGCTGACACTAACGAACAACGCACTTATAAACGGGATAGAGCTTGGCTGCGACGTCAACAGCTCAAACGACACCGCAAGCTCCTCTGTCACCGTGCAGAGCTCTGACCTGAGCGTGTTCAAGGTGGCGGACACCGCAACCCCCCTGGAAGGGGCCGTCCTCAAATACACCATCACGGTCACAAACAACGGGCCCCACGACGCCACGGGCATCATAGTCGAAGACGCGCTGGACAGCCGACTTTCGTACATCAACGACAACAGCTTCGGCAACTACGTCACGGGCACGGGGATATGGACCGTGGGTGACATCGCAAAACTCCAGAGCAAATCGCTCATCATCAACACCACTGTACTGCCAAGCTACTACGGCCAGAACATACCAAACCTTGCCAACATAACAGCGGCGGACGTCTATGACCCAAGCTCCGTGAACAACAGCTCCAGCTACACGGTATCCGCGGTGGTCGGGAGCACGGACCTTTCCATCACAATGGTGGCAAACACCACAACACCTACTGTTGGTGATACGATCTCCTTTACACTTACGCTTACAAACAATGGGACCGTCCCTGCGGCCTCCATAGAGATCTACGACCTCCTGCCCTCCGGGCTGACCTTCACAGGGACAAGCGGCGAGGGCATATACAACTCCACAACCGGGATATGGAACAGCCTGGGCATTTACAATGGGGGCTCCGGCAGAGACGAACTCTACGCCGGCATAACCAATACCATTGTGATCTATGCCACTGTGGACGCCTCGATTGCGGGGCTTACGCGGGACAACACCGCCCTGATAAACGCGGTGGACCAGAGCGACCCGAACAATTCCAACGATTCGGACACCGTCACGTTCACCGTACAGAGCGCGGACATTTCCATTCAAAAGACCGTGGACGATTCAACGCCTTTTGAGGGCAGCGACATACAATTCACTATCACTGCAACGAACAACGGGCCCCACCCGACCACCGGGCTCGTGGTCACTGACCTGTTCCCAGCCGGGCTTACGCACCTGGAGAACTCGCCAAGCGTTGGCACATACGACCAGGGCACTGGTGACTGGACCATCGGCTCCCTCACCAATGCTGCATCTGCAACGCTCATCATCAACGCCACTGCGCCTATAGGCACAGGCGGCAACGACTACACAAACACTGCTTTCATAAACACAAGCGGCGTGTACGACGCTGTCTCTGGCAACAACACTGACAGCATAATCGTCTCGCCGAAGGCCTTACCCAAGCCAAACTTCGCAATATCAAAGACATCGCTGACCTCGTGGGACCCGATAAATATAAGCACCAACCCCCTGGCCATACCCGGTGCATTGATGCTCTATTCAATTAACGTAATGAACTTTGGCGACGGAGCTGCCGAGGAATTCATAATATCCGACTCACTTGCCGCTGAACTCTCGCTCAAGGTAGATGGCGCGGGGCCTTTCACTTTTACCAATAATGCGCATCTCACAAGTCTGGTTTACAACTATGTGGGCCTTGGAGACAACACCGACGACGTGGAGTTCGACAACGGCAATAACCTCTACGACTACACCCCTGTTGCAGATGCAAACGGCGTGGACTCTAACGTCAGGGCGTTCAGGATAAATTTCGGAGGGACCTATGACGCACAGGTGGGGGCAAACACGCCTTCAATGGACCTGCAGTTCAAGGTGAAAATACAATGACCGCGACAAGAAACCATAATCCAGCGATCAAACTGATTGCCATGGCAATGCTCATGGGGATAATGGCCCTCCTGCCAGCCACTGCCGAATCTGCCGGAACAGCTGCCGGGACGGTCGTGATCAACCAGGCTTTTGTAACTTTCAAAAGTGGCGGGTCTCAATATAATGCAGCCAGTAATGTTTCGAACCTGACTGTGCAGGAGGTCATTGAACTCTCTGTTGTCAATGCAGACGTTGCCAACGTATCCGTCACATCCGGCTCCACACAGCAGGTACTGACCTTCCAGCTCCAGAACGCTGGCAACGGTACCGACTCATACAGTATTTCCACATCTGTTTTTAGCGGTTTCACTCCGGACACGATGGACATCTACTTTGACACAGGCGGCTTCGGCATCTTTGACGCCGGGGACACGCTCTATGTGCCCGGAACGAACGACCCCACCCTTGCGGCCGGGGCATCCCTGCGTATCTTCGTTGTCAGCTCTATCCCCGCCGGACTCTCGGAGGGGGCCCTCTCGGAGATCAGGCTTACAGTTACATCAAAGACCGGGACAGGGCCAGCGGGAACCATAATCACCGGAGGTGGTGATTCCGGCACCAACGCGATCATAGGCAATAGCCAGGGCAGCTCCAGTGACACGTCCATATACGAGGTGCTCTCCGGCCTTGTGATGGTCAAGACAGCTACTGTTGCTGACCCCTCGGGAGGTTCGCTGCCCATAAGCGGGGCAGTGATACAGTACACGATCTCTGTTGGCATAAGCGGCGGCGGCACACTGACTGGTGTGCAGGTAACGGATGCGGTCCCAGCGTATACCACGTACGTGCCAGGCTCACTCGAACTCAACAATTCAACGATAAGCGACGGTCCCGGCGGCGGTGGGGATTTCAATATCAACCTGGCCAACGGCATTGCAGTGCAATGGGGAACCCTTGCGCCCGCTAACGGGACACAGGTCATCAAGTTCAGCGTGACAATCGATTAAACATCGGAGGTGTGATAGATGAAGAAGACATGCATGAAGGCAATGGCGGCAACGGCGCTTCTGCTCATGCTCGGCTCTGCTGCGATAGCACAGGACGGCAAGGGCACGATCATGCTTGAGTCCACAAACGAGGTAGACGTCGTTGTAGAGAACGAAAAAGGCGAGAAGGAAGTAAAGAGGGTAGATGCCGCAAAGGCCCGCATACTGCCCGGCGACGAGATATTTTTCTCCGTGCGCTTCAGCAACACGGGGAAGGAGCCGGCAGGGGACATTGTGATAACCAACGCTGTGCCGGAACACATGGTCCTCAAACCGCTGACCATACACGGGGAGAACACCTCGGTCACCCTCTCCATAGACAGCGGGAAGAGCTTCGACCGCATGGAGGCGCTCTTTGTGGTTGAGCAAGACGGGACAAAGCGCCCTCCAAAGCCAGAGGAATATACACACGTGCGCTGGAGCTTCTCAAAGGAGATAATGCCCGGAGAGCAGGGCTCTATGGGTTTTTCCGCAATAGTGGAATAAAGGAGCTATAGATAACGGAATGATTACACAAAATAAAAAAACGGTAAGGAAGGGAGTTGATCTCGAATTATCGATCCAACTGGTAACAAGTAAACTCGCAAATGCAACCGGGGAATAACCATAAGTAACGATACTGGCAAGAAGGAGTAAGAAGATGAAAAAGGATATAGGGAAAACGCATCCAGGTAATAACATTCAAAAGGAGGTAACAACCATGAGAACCATAGTATCAGTCCTAACAGTAGCCGTAGCCTTGCTGGCAGCCCTTGTGCTGCTGGTGCCTGGCGCGGCGCAAGCAGTGGGGACCCCTGCCGGAACCGTCATCAGCAACAACGCAACACTTGATTTCCAGGTGGGAGGGGTTTCACAGCCCACAGTAACCTCGGTGGCAGATACCTTCAAAGTGGATGCCAAGGTGGACTTCACCATAGCCGCCAACTCCGATGGCGTCAGCAACTCGGTGGCATCAGGTGGAGCATCGGATACCTACTGGATAGCATTCGACGTCACAAACGTTGGTAACGTGGGTCTCGACCTTGGCTTCGGAACCACCTATCCTGGCGGAAACGACTGGGACCAGAATGTTTTGAAGATCGTTTTGGACGTGAACGACAATGATATCTATGAGAGCGCGATAGATACCGATACGTTCATTGACGAGTGGCCTGTTGGCAACGTGAACTCGGTGTTTGTTGTGGCTCAAGCTATACCTGCACGGGCTGACGGTGATATCTCTAACATCACCCTGACTGTAACCGCTTACTACAACGGCGGCGCAGGGCAAGGTGCCTTAGTTGTGGCTGACACAGGCGGCGATAACGACAGCGGGCCTAACGGCATTGACTGGGTAAGAGCAGATACGGGCAACGACGGTTTAGAGGCTGCCACTGATGCCTTCCTCGTAAGCGGCGCAACGCTAACGGTCACAAAGAGCTCGACCGTTATCTGGGACCCCATCAACATCTCGACAAATCCAATAGCCATACCCGGAGCGCGAATCAGCTTCACCATCACCGTAACCCACACTGCTGGCTCAACTGCGACCGAGATTACGATCACTGACCAGATGCCCGCAAACGTCACCTACTCCTCAGACGGCATCACGGTCATCAACAGCGGAGGGGCACCTGGCGGCACCTTCGGACTGTCCAACGGCGGCGGGGCTGGCGGATGCCCTGAGGTCGGAAACGCGTGCGGCTGGTTTGACGGCGCGGACACGGTGATAGTAAACGGGATCACCCTGGACTTAAACGAGGTCACTGAGATGATCTTTAACGCGACCATCGATTAGGCGCTCTGGTTGACAGAAAAAGTGGCGGGCTATAGCGCCCGCTGGAACTGGATATGACGGGACTGATACGCATAGGGGCCGCAAGGCGGACCAAGGGCTCAGGCGGGATGCGCGCCTGGGTCAGGGCCGTCTTGCGCCCATATGTATCAACACCCGACAGGGGGACAAATATGAGCAGAAATGAACGGACAACCGGCATGCAAGGCATGCTACCGGTGCGTCCGTCCGAGCCCACGGGACCGGCCATGTTGGCCATGATGTTCCGCGGGCTGGGATGGGCGCTTCTCGTCCTTGCCGCCCTGCTTGCATTAGCCCCGCCCGCCCTTGCCGAGGTCCAACCCGGCACGGTAATCAACAACATTGCAAACAGCACATATACGGTAGGTGTCGTAGCCACCACAGCCCAGTCAAACACGTACTCTCACACAGTTCAGGCCTCACCCACAACTGCTGTAATGGACGTATTAAGGTACGACCCGGCTGACGCATCCGCGGTCATTGTAAACGTACCTGCCTCAGAGTACTCGCAAACAGGCGCAGGCGGCCCGTTCTTTGCAGTGGACCCGCCTGTAGACAGTGGCGGAACACTGATAGACCTGAGCACTGCGGACCTGGTCAACAGCACCCAGTACAATGTGGACGAGTCCATCTTCATCCGGATCTCGGACGCTGACCAGGACCTTGACTTCGCAAACCCGGACACGATAACGGTGAGTGTAACCACCGCAAGCGGGGACGTGGAGATAATCAGGCTCACGGAGACCGGTCCACACACAGGAGTGTTCGCAGGACATGTCCCAACAGGTTCAGGTGGCGTCAACACCAAAGACGGCACACTGGACGTGGGGAATGGCTCGGAAGTCACGATAAACTACACAGACCCCGGCAATGCCAGCGACACTGAAACCGCAACAGTGCAGGTGGGAGCAAGCAGCAATGCACTTGGCCTGTTCGTAACCAAGAGCGCTGGGAAGAAAGTGGTCTACCTCGGTGATTTCCTTCTCTATACGGTAAAGGTCAAGGAGATCCTGGGCCGGGCCGCAACCAACGTGGTGGTGTTTGACTACATCCCTCTGGGATTCCGGTACAGGAAAGGCTCAGCCACCCTGAACGGGGCCGCAACATCAGAACCGGACATCAGCGAAAACGGAAGGGCACTGAGCTTTGATGTGGGAACCCTGCTTCCAGACGCAACCGCCATAATAACTTATGTCGTGGAAATTGCCGCAGGAGCAAAACCCGGGGTTGCCATAAACTATGCGAGCGCAACAGGCGACGGTGTTTCATCCAACACTGCCAAGGCGTCCGTTACGGTGAAAGACCCGTTCTGGAGAGACTACAACATCATCGTGGGTCAGGTGCTCATCAACCAGTGCGGAAGCAACCTTGAGGACGAAAAGGTCGAGGGCGACGGGCTGCCGAACATAAGGATCTACCTTGAGGACGGCACCTATGTTGTCACTGACTCAAACGGGATGTTCCATTTTGAAGGGCTTGCAGCAGGAACCCATGTGGTCCAGCTCGACCTTGACACGCTTCCGGAGAACTACGAGATATCCTTGTGCGAGAAAAACACTGCCTTTGCAGGCACTGCATACTCCCAGTTCGTGGACCTTGCAGGCGGGGCGCTATGGAGGACCGACTTCCATGTCAGGCTCAAGCCTCGCGAGAAGGGCTCGGTCCGGATGGAACTTCTAAGCAGCTACAGCGATCAAATCGCGCACTACACCCTGCCAATATCGGTGGGAGATGTCCCGCTTGAGAACCTGAGGCTAACGGTAATACTGCCTAGTGAGGTCGAGTACATTGCCGGAAGCTCAACCCTGGATGGAGACGGACTTCCAGAGCCTAGGAACATGTATTCTTCCCTTACCTTCAGGCTAGGTGACGTTCCTGCGGGATTTGAAGGCAGCGTAAAATTCAACGCAGACATTTCAGAGCACGGGGAAGCCAAAGAACTTGTGACAAAAGCAACGCTGACATTCAATACACCAAAGAAGAAGGACCAGCGGTTGCCTCTGCTTGAGAATATTTTGAGGCGAAGCACCGAAGACGAAGAAAGGGTACGGAAGACATACGTACTTACAACAAATTTCATTTCTGGCAATGCTGAGCTGCATGAACAGGACATAGATGCCGTGCGGCAGCTGGCCCAGCAGATGGAGGACCTTAACATTGACCAGCTCTTTGCCGTAGGACACACTGACTCAGTGCCACTTAGCGGCAAGGGAGAGTTCAAAAACAATTACGAACTCTCGGAAGCGCGTGCCCGTGAGGTCAGCCGATATCTTGGAGAATTACTCAACCTCTCCCCGGAACAGCTCTCCTACATGGGAGCGGGTCCGGACAAGCCTGTAGCTGACAATGACACTGAACCTGGCAGAGCACTAAACAGGCGTGTCGAGGTCAAGGTCTACACAGAACACATCTTAAAAGAGTTCGTACTCACTGCCACCAAGGACCGCAGCGGTCCCGAAACCGTCGAGACCCAGGGCGAACGCCCGGGCGAAGGCATATCTCTGGCAGAAGAGGACGACAGACGTTTCAACCCACCGGAATTCAAACTTGTGATGCCGGATTATGATGCTAAGTGGCTTGACAGTGCAGAGCCGGGATCAAAGTGGCTCTGGCCTGAACCGGGATACCAGCCCTTTACGACTGCGGTGAACATCGCGATACAGCATGGGCCCGGACAGAAGGTCAAATTGTATGTAAACGGTGAGGCAACGGCTCCCCTGAAATACGAGGGAACGCTCAAAAACCGTGCGAACACTGTAGCTGTCAGCCGTTGGAGGGGCGTGGAGATCACTGACGGTGAGAACGTTTTTGAGGCCGTTATAAAGGGATCGGGCGGAGAGACAAGGGTCAGGCGGGTCATAAACTATGCCGGGCATCCTGTTCATGCCAAACTCGTCCCTGAACTTTCACGCCTGGTCGCAAACGGAAGGACACCGCCTGTTGTGGCAGTGCGCCTGACAGATGCCAACGGAATACCGGCAAGGCCAGGCCTGCTTGGCGGGTACACGGTTACAGCTCCTTACGAGGCCGAAAGGACCATGGCCGGGGCTTTGGAGGGAAAAGCAAGCTACATAATCGGCTACAACGGGATAGCATATCTCAAACTCTATCCCACGACCAAAACCGGAGAGGCCGTGCTTACATTGAAGCTCCGTAAAGGCGATGAAGAAGTAAGGGCCTGGCTTGACCCTGAACTCAGGGACTGGATCCTGGTTGGTGTTGCCGAAGGAACTCTCGGGTATAACATGCTCAGCGGCAACGCCGAGAGCCTGGAAGAACACGATATAGCTGAGGACTTATACAGAGACGGCAGGCTGGCGTTCTTTGCCAAGGGCAAGATAATGAGCAGCTGGCTGCTGACAATGGCCTATGACAGCGAAAAAGACTCATTCGATGAGAACAAACAGAACCAGAGCCTGGACCCCAACAGCTTCTACACTCTCTACGGGGACGCCACGCGAGAGGGGAGTGAGGCCATCAGCTCGCGCAACCTCTACATAAAGATCGAACGCAGGAAGTTCTACGCCCTGTTTGGCGACTACAGCACAGGGCTCACCGTAACCGAGCTTTCGCGCTACAGCCGCAGCATCAACGGCCTCAAGAGCGAGTACAAGGGCGACCGGTTCGAATACAACGCCTTTGCCAGCGAGACGAACCAGGCCTTTGTGCGCGATGAGATAAGAGGCGACGGCACCTCGGGAATCTACCGCCTGTCACGTGATGATATCGTCATGAACTCCGAAAAGATCAGGATAGAGGTGCGCGACAGGAACCGTTCGGAAGTGGTGCTGTCCACCACTGCCATGTCTCGATTTGTGGACTATACCATCGACTATGACGAAGGCACCATGTTCTTTAAAGAGCCGGTGGACAGCCAGGACTATGACATGAACCCAATCTACATTGTAATAGACTACGAGGCCTACGACGACTCCGACAGCTCGTTCAACTACGGCGGAAGGGCAGCGGTCAAAGTCCTTGATGGCCGGGTGCGGATAGGAGTAACCGGCATACATGAAGAGAGCGTTGGCAAGACCGGCGACCTGATAGGCACTGACGCCATAGTGAAGGTTGGCCAGAACACCACTGTAACGGCGGAGGCCGCGCAAACCTCCCGCGAGCAAAGCGGCACAAGCACAGAAGGCAGTGCCATCACATTGAAGGTAGAACATGAAGAAGAATACTTTACAGGTTCCGCTTATGCACGCTACATAGGCGAAGACTTCGGCCTTGGGCAACATCAGTCCACTGAGACTGGCACAAGAAAGATCGGCTTTGACACAAGGATAAGGACAGACGGACCTCTGGGCTATTCTGTCGGCGGACACAGACAGACATATCTCGACTCTGGCAATGAAAGGGATCTTATAGATACCAAGATAACCCTTAAATCAGGAAATCATTCATACTATACCGGGCTTCGAAGGATAACCGACCGTATTGCCGGCGGCGAGGAAAAGATCACGGACCAGATGACCGCCGGAGGGAAATGGCTCCTTATGGACAAACGCCTCGTACTCAAGGTGGACAGGGAACAGACCCTGTTTGAGAGCGATGAGAACCCTGACTATCCGACCAGGACGACCCTTGGCGTTGTGTACCAGGTCTCTCAGCGTCTGAGCGTGCTCGGGGCACAGGAGATATCCGATAGCGGGGAGACCCGCACTGAGACCACCAGGGCCGGGATCAGATCCACCCCATGGGAGGGCGGCACTGTAAACAGCACAGTGGAACGCCAGTACACTGACGATGAGATGAGAATGTTCTCCACTCTGGGACTCAAACAGACCTGGCAGGCCACACAAGAGTGGACACTTTCTGCCGGGTTTGACAAGACAACAACGCTCAAGGAAACCACGGCTACGCATACTGCTGAGAACAGCGACTATATAGCGGCCTCGCTGGGCGCCAAGTATGTGATGGAAAAGCTGACATGGAACTCCAGGGCAGAGTTCCATGAATCTCAGACAAAGATAAAACGCAATGCCGTAACTGCCGTGAGCCTTGAGCCCAGGCGCGGCCTCGGGCTCTCAGCCGGCCTGCACATGTTCATCGAAGACGGCATTTCAGAAGACAGCAAGGACATTGACCTGAGGCTTGCCGCTGTGTACCGTCCATCACGGAGCAGGTGGACCATACTTGACAGGATGGACCTGATATATGAGGAATTCGCCAGTGAGTCGCTGGATTATGACAACTGGCGCATCGTCAACAACTTCAACCTTAACTACCGTGTGCCCCACCTCTGGCAGGTGTCAGTGAAGTACGGCAACAAGTACGTCAAGCAATATATTGAAGGCAAGGACTATCAGGGTTACACGGACCTTACGGGGTTCGAGGGCAGGTACAACCTCACACCCATATGGGACGTTGGAGCGCATGTGGACTCCCTGCGTTCCTGGCACGCAGGGCAGAGCGACAACCGCCTGGGGCTCTCTCTTGGATATAACCCTGCCCGCAACATATGGCTTAGCTTCGGTTATAACTTCAAGGGATTCTATGACCGTGATTTCTCGCGAGCCGACTATACCATGAACGGTATTTTCATAAAGTTCCGCCTGAAGTTCGACCAGAACTCTGCCCAGGACGCAGTGCGCTGGATAACTGGCCACTGATCCGTATAATGCATCCACAAACGGATAAGGGCTTTCCAGATATAAAGACAGCCGTATTGATAGCCAACCCGGCATCCGGCAAGGCATCAGGGGCGATACTGGAGGAAGCGCGCCTGGCCCTGGAATCAAAGGGTTTTTCGGTCAGGTGCCTGCTGACCCAAAAGCGCGGAGACGCAGAAAGGTTTGCCAGGGACTCCCTGTCACATGAGCCCGACCTGTTCGTCATTGCAGGAGGTGACGGGACCATAAACGAGGCCATCAACGGGCTTGCCGGATCTGGGGCGACAATGGCCGTCATCCCCCTTGGTACAGCCAACGTGCTTGCAACGGAACTGGCCCTTCCCTCCTCTCTAAAGGGAGCAATAGAGACAGCGGTAAACGGTAAACCTCGCTCCGTTTCGCTGGGGCAGATCTCCGCTGAATGCGGCACAAGATGGTTCTGCCTAATGGCAGGGGCAGGGTTTGACGCAGAGGCTGTATATCGTGTATCGGGCAGGCTTAAGGGCCTCTCAGGCAAGCTGGCATATATTGTCAGCGGCATATGGGTCGCACTTAGGGGTAAGAGCGCCCCCCTAAGGGTCGAAATTGACGGCTCCTGGAAGCACTGCAACCACGTTATCGTAAGCAACTCCAGGAAGTACGCGGGGAGCCATACCCTGGCCCATAATGCGGATATCAGCAAGCCAGGGTTCGAGGTCACCCTCATCAAGGGCTCAAGCCTCCATGTAGCCCTGTTCTCCCTTGCGCTTCTGGTCGGTATGCACAAGCGCCTGTGGTTCGTGGAGACGGCCATGGGCAGGGAAGTAAGCATCGAAGGAGAGGCTCACCTACAGGTAGACGGGGACTATTTCGGACTGTCACCGGCAAGGATTTCCGCCAGTGCGGACATGCTCGCAATAGTCTCGTAAAGGCCTCTGTATCAGTGGTACACGCCCCTGGCTTTGTTGTATAATATTCATTCGGTTCAGCAGTATACAGGACCGCCGGTGGGCGTAGTTCAACTGGTTAGAGCACTGGATTGTGATTCCAGGTGTTGGGGGTTCGAGTCCCCTCGCCCACCCCAAGAGAATTTTTTGCCGTCCCGGCGGCTTGAGTCAGGCGGCTTGAGATTGCAATGCGCCTGTAGCTCAGTGGATAGAGTACTGGCCTCCGAAGCCAGGTGTCGCAGGTTCGACTCCTGCCAGGCGCGCCAAGACACTAAAAGTGCCTTTAAGGACTGCTTGAAATACCAAGAGATGGTGTATTAGTATTTGTCTGTGGGCCGTTAGCTCAGTTGGTAGAGCAGCTGACTCTTAATCGGCCCATAGCCTTTTTTAAATCAATGACTTACCCCTCCTTTGTACGCTATTTGTTCGCAAAGCTATCAGCCTCCCATGCTTCGGAGTCCCAGTTATAGCCCTGCGTGATGCCTTCAAGATGGCCTATATACCCCATTGTGATTTCTATACTCGAATGCCCCATGAACCTCTGGATCTCAGAGACCTTGTAGCCCTTCAGCTCCATGAACGTGGCAAAGGTCTCGCGAGTTGTGTATGGCCGCTTTGAGATTCCCGCATTATCAAAAACCCTCCTGAGGGCGTGGCTCAGGCTGCTTGTATGCGTCCAGGCCGGGAACACCTTCTTCCCAATGACAGGATCCCTGCCGGCGAACATATACTCAATGGTCTGCCTGAGCTTGTCGTATGCAATGGGCACGTCCCTCTCATCGAGGTCTTTGATCTCGTTGCCGAACTCCCCCGGAGTACTGACTCGAATGTAGCCGAGGTCCTGGCGGATATCCGTCTCCTTAAGGTGTATTATCTCCTTCAGGCGCAGGCCGCTATATATAAGGAAGGTGAAGGCCTGATCCAGGAGCACAGCGTCGCGCATCCATTTCTGCGCTATCTTCCGCTCCTGGGGCCTGGCCCGGAAGTCGTTGGCCGCAGCCATGTGCTTATGAATGTTCTTCTTGAGGGCCACACGTATGGCCTTGATCTCGTTAGGAAGGAAGGGCTGCTTCTTCTTGCGTGGCAGCTTGAACTTAACGTTCGAGCCCCTGCGGCCCTTCTTGGCGGCAAAGGGGTTCGTGTCTATATATGAAGGCTTCTCCACGGTGCCGTAGCCGTCCACGTCCTGCTGTGTTGCATAACCAAAGGCTGCGGCCAAGTGCCTGAGGTAGGTATTGCACCCGCCCTTGGCCTTGTCCGTGTGCCCGTTGCGGGCGAGGTAGAATTCCTTGAACCTGTCTATGGTCCTCTGCGTTATATGCCTGAGCGGCACGTTCTCCCCCACGCACTCTGTAAAGCACTTGAAGGCCAGGCGGTCGTTCTTGAGGGTTTTCTCGGCCAGCTCGCCGCGTAGGAGCATGCCCTCGCACATCTTGAGGTACTCGTCGCGGAAAGCCCCGAGCGTTATACGCTCCCCCTTCTCCAGCTCCATGATCTTCCGGGCGTTCTCGTCCTTCAGGTAATTGGTCCTGATGCGTTCGGCCTCGCCCCTGTCACGGGTTTCGAGCGATCGCGCTGACCTCTTGCCGTCCGGGCCCGCTGGCAGCCGCATGTACCAAACACCGGCCCGTTTGAATATGTTGTAGCGCCGCCTCTTTGCCTTTGCCATACTACCCACCTCCTCCATTGATCTGGCGCAAATTCGTCCTCGCCCTCGTGGCCAGCTCTTTGGCCTTCAGGCGTGCGCTTTTTATCGTTCTCTCATAATACGCGTCAATGGAGTGTCGGTCAAATAATAGTCCGCTCGTGGGCCCCTTGTCCGGGTCCTTGAAGGCGTCTATCTCGCCAGCCAGGTAGAGGGCTTTAAGCCAGTTGCGGCTGCGGCCAGAGTGGAACATGGCCTCTTCAGTGTTGAGCCACCGCTTGGAGGATACGGCCCTGGCCATGTAGGACATGCTCTCCTGCTCCATGAGGAACTGGACCGCGCTCTTGGCGAGCTGGTGCATGTCCGCCTCGCTCAGGTCGTATTCCTGCAGCGACCCGCCGAGGATGCCCGTGCCCACCTCTCCGGTGGACATGGCCTCGGCCAGCTTGCGGGTGTCGTGCTCACATATTTCAACGAACTTTTTCAAGCCTATCCTTTCAGCGGCGCGAGCATGCAGCGGTGGTCATCGTTTTCACGGATGAGCACAGGGCTGCTGCCGTCCGTTAGCTCTATTGATATATTTTCCTCAGACATGGGCCCAAGGGCGGCGAGCAGGTGCGGTACCTTGAGCTTGACCTTAAAGTCGCCGCCCTTGTAGTTCTCCACCTTCACCTTGTCTTTAACCTCGCCGAGGTCCGATTTAGCGAATACGGTTAGCCCGGCTCCGGTGCCCTCGATGTTGACATACGGGCTTATGACCGCTACGCGGTGCAGGGCGGCGGTAATATCCGCCCTCCTGAGACTGAAGGATATAGGGACATCCTCCTTGAAAAGGGTCTGGTAATCGACGACCTCACCCGCAACTACCCGGCCAACCATCTCCGCTCCCGGCACTCTGAACCCGATCATGCTCTTGCTCAAGGAAAGCACTGCGGGCTCGTCCGAGTTGTTCAGGAACCTCAGTGCCTCCCGTGCCGCCTTCAGGGGCATCTTGTGCTGTCCGTGCGCAGCCTTGTCCAGCAGCTCGCCCTCTGCCACCGCAAGCATGTGCCCGTCCGTGGCCACGAGCGTGAGCACGTCCCCGTTCGGCTCTAGGAGCACGCAGGCCTTGGTATCTTTTCCAGCCGCATAGTGCGTGCGCAGGAGTAAGGCCTTTAGCGCATGGCCCGCAATACTGATCTCCACGGGATCTTCCATCTCCGGCCAGGAGGGGAAGTCCGAGGCGGGCAGGCAGGCCATCTTGAAGCTTGAGTTTTCGGTGTATAGCTTGAGGCGGTTGTTGGCCTGCTCCTCGATGAAGACCTCATCATCCGTGAGCACCTTCACCATGGCCGGGAAGGTGCTGACCGGCACGCAGATGCTGCCGCCCTCCTTGACCACCGCGCCGTCCACCACCACGGCCAGGGACACGTCCAGGTCCGTTGCGGTGAGCGTTACCTCATTGGGCGTCTCTCCCCCGGCCTTCAGGAGAATAGACCCCAGCACCGGGTTTTTCGCCCTGTTCTCGGCCACGCCGGCCACATGCTCCAGCGCGGCCTTCAACTCCGTCTTTCCTAAAGTAAGCTTAATCATGATGTTTTCTCCTTTATTAAAAAACTCTCGTTACCGGCTGGTGTTCCAGCTCGAGGTGGGCCTTGTCCATTTCGTCGTCCACCGCCCGGTCTATCTGCGGGGTCAGGGCGTCCTCCAGGCGGTCTACTACTTTCCTCATGAGGTGGTTCTTTACTTCTTCCCCGACTGTCTCCCGGACCTGGAGGTACACCGCATCCGAGATATCCGCAATGGCCTCCAGTAGCGCGTTCTCCTCGTAGTACTTGCCGCCCTTCACCTTCAGCCCAAAGCCCTTCTTGACCTCTTTGGTTATGGGAACGCAGTACTCCTTGCCCCCTCGGGGGAACAGGGCAAAGCCCACCGCCCTTTCGATCAGGTCCGGTGACAGCTTGTCCTTGTACTTGTCCGGGCATTTATCTACGATACGAGGCCACATAGCTATTTCTCCTTATGTGCTCCGGGCCTGCAATGCTTCTGCATGCCGACCTTATAACCAAAGAAGACCTTGCACCTGTCACGCTCAACTATATAATGAGGGCAGGCAGTTTTCCCTTCAGGGATGCATGTATCGCCCTCTGGCGCCATGGCTATCTTCTCGTGCAGTAGCTCCAACGCTGTTTTTTCATGTAATCGTTTAGGCGCTGTTTGCATAGTCATACACCCATACAAGCGGGTTGGCCTTCCACGCATACGGCCCATCGCCGTATTTAGAGTCCCAGAGGCTTTTATACGAACCAACACAATAAGAGCCTGCCTCAAAGAAGCCGTTATGGTGGTGATCTGTCCAACAGGCCCCTTCGTCAAATGCATCATGCATGCTTATATCCTGGACACGCTGGACGCGGACGCGCGCCACGGGATGCGTGATGCGGCTGGCCCGTCGAGGCATGTGAATGGAGGGTGTCCAGCGTCCTACTACCTCGTTTTCTTTGCTATTATCGGCACGATACCAATAATTCAACCCTTTGTACTTTTCTGAACCAGCCCCTGTGACTGGCGTTTTACTGAGGTCTATAAACGTTTCCTTAAACCAGAGCAGGTCGCCCTGCTCTATACGTGGATACACACGATAGATAACACCGCCAGCATGGAATCCGTCTCCAATGTCCTTCACAGGCGCGTGGAGGTATTGCATGGAATCCTCTGAGCCATCTATCCATGCCTTATCAAGCACGAGGCGATCCCAGTGCTTACGAGGCAGGCCGACGCCAGTAGTGCTGTTGTCAAAGGTCACGGGCCGTCGCGTCTGCCGCTTCCGGCCTGCAAGGTCAGCCTGCACCATCTCCGCCGAGTACAATAGTCCGTGTTCTTTTACGCTCACTGTCGTCATGCGCTTACCTTTACGTTGGCCGTCTCTGCTACGTTGGCCTCTACCAGCACGCGGGCGAGGTCTGGGCAGACGGAGTTGCCGCACTTGGCGACCTGGTTCGTCTTGGTGATGGGGTTGCCCTCAGCGTCCCGGTCAATGATGTACGAGTCCGGGAAGCCCTGCGCCCTGAACAGCTCCCGGGGCGTGAGCATCCTGAGGCCGATGTCTACAATGCAATACTCCTCCCCGTGGACCGTCACCAGACCGAAGCGGTCTTTTGTGGTGACAGTGTGCATGGGCTCTTTGAGTTTCGGGGCTTGGTCTGTACCGTAGTACTTGAGCAGGAAGGCCCTGACCTCCCCGAAGTGCGTACCGCTTGCCGTGATCGTATGCAGCGGCTCGCGCGCGTCCTGGCCTATATTCGTGCCCTTCATCTTGACAATGTGCGAGGTGACAAGCCCGTCCTTCTGCTGAGTGAGCACGGTTCTGGCTGGCTCCTTGAGGTCGCTCCCCACGGACTTGCCCATGTTGCGCACGAGGTTGGCAGCCACAAGGGAGTGGTGGTCCACCCCCGTTACCGTACCTATGGGGGCTTTAAGCTCAGAGCCAACAACACCCTTGTAGTGTTTTGCCAGGAAAGCCGAGACAAGGGCTTGATGATTCCCTGTGGTGAGGGTCTTGACTGGCTTATCAACCTTGGAACCAGAATGCCCTGTGGTATTCACCATCAGAGTAGGCGCCACCAGTAATTTATCGTTCGAGGTGGTGATAGTTCGTAGAGGTTCTTCCATTTTATAGACATATTTCCCACGCCCCGTGGTCTTGGAATATGCAGAGCTGGATATGAACGGTGTCACTAGCGCGTGTCGGTTCTCGGTGGTCTGGGTACGCAGCGGTTCATCAAGAGGCTGCCCCCGGAACTCTCCGGGCTTCTTCGGCCCGTAATAGGTGACTATGAACGGGTCAGCCGCCTCGACAACATAACGCATGATGCCCTTGGCTATGCGCCTCAGTGTGGCCTCGGCCAGAGGCTTCTTGCGCTCGAAGATGGACGGGCATGGCACGTCCCATTCTATGCACTCCGCAGCGGTCCTCCAGGGCAGGAGCTTCCCGCTCTTGACCTCCTCGCTTGCAGGATCGCCGTGCGTAGGCTCCGGCCAGACAATGGGCCGCCCATCGCACCGCGCTATCATGAACAGCCGCTTGCGGATCGTGGGAGCGCCGTAGTCACACCCCCGGAGTGTCCGGTGCTCAACAGTGTATCCGTGCCTCTCAAGGGCTCTGACAAAGGCATCGAAGGTCTGCCCTTTGCGGTTGGGACAAGGGAAGTGCTTGCCGTCCTTCTCAACCAGCGGGCCCCACGTAATGAACTCTTCCACGTTCTCAAGCATGAGGACACGAGGCCGCACAGTTGCCGCCCACCGTACCACGACCCAAGCCAGGCCGCGTATATTTTGCTCCACGGGCTTGCCGCCCTTGGCCTTGCTGAAGTGCTTGCAGTCGGGACTAAACCACGCAAGCCCCACTGGACGGCCCTTACAGACCTTCACCGGGTTCACGTCCCATACGGACTCGCAGAGGTGCAGCGTGTTGGGGTGGTTTGCCTTGTGCATGGCGATAGCCACAGGATCGTGGTTCACCGCAATGTCCACCGGACGGCCCAGGGCAGCTTCAATACCCAAGCTCGCACCGCCGCCTCCGGCGAAGTTGTCTATGATAAGGGAATTCTTATCGATCATGCTTTCACCGGCACGGGCAGGGGGGCATCGGGGTCTAGGTCCCAGGTTACGGACTTATCGCCGCGCACAAAGGCGTTGTAGTGGGTGATGCACTTGCAATAGAGAGCCTTGCGGTCCCACGTCTCGGGCTGGTCCAGGAGGTACTTCCGAAGCTGAGTACTCGGGCAGGTCTTGGCCCCGCCGCCATCGCGCACCGTGCTCCAGAAGTTGAACGCTTCATCGGGCGAGGTCATGTACGTGCGAACGATGGCCGTCACTACAGCCCCCCGGCGCAGGTGCTTGAATCCGTCCCGGTTGTCCTCGTAAAGCGTGACCACAAACCCGCCCTGCTCCTTGTACTGCCTGATGAGGGCTGACTGCCTTGCCTTGCCAAGCGAGGGACGGAAGCTGTCCGTCTCTATGCAGGCAGCCGCGGAGGTGATGAGGCTCGCGATCAGCAGCGGCCACTCCAGCTTGCATGCCTTCAGCTCTGCCTTTACAGCGTCGCTGATGCTCCGGGCACCGCGGCCAAGGTCGAAGGTGCGGTAGAGCTCGCTTAGTTCGTCCTCGTCCTTCACGGCGAAGCGGATCACAATGACGAATATGGGCCGGGCAGTGTTCACGCATGCGGTGAGCGTGTGCTGGCCGTTTACCAGGATCTCCCTGCCGTCGTCCATGACCGCGATGGAAATATCCGTGCTGCGCCACCTGCCCTCCCTCATGGCTGTCTCAAGGTCCTTGAGGTTCCGTTTCTTCACCGTGCGCTGGGCCGCGTATGTGTTCAGCTTCAACAGTTTCTTGGCCTTCTGGTTCGTAAGCGTGATGGCCTCGCAGCTCAGGACAGGGAAGCGCGTGTCTCCCTGCATACGCTGGGTTGAGGCGTCCAATGCGGGCGATGGCGATTTTTCGCGATCCGGGGGGTTTTCCTGGGATTCTGTGGGTATTTCATGGGAATCCGCAGGCTTGCCGCCGTTGCCCGGAGACTCATTCGGCAATTCGCTTAAGACACTGGGCTTGGCCTTCTCTTTATGCTGAGCCTTGCTCTTGCTCTTGCCCTTGCCCTTGCCCTTATCGTACTTGCTGATATACGCACAAACAGAACAGACACCGTCATCGTTCATTGTGCGCTTGCCGCAGCCATCCACACACTCCACGGCCTCGGCTGGGTTGAACCTGCGTCCTGCTTCATGTTTTTTATTGCTCACTTACTCGAACCTCACTATTAGAGAAATGTATTCCAGGGTCTCGTGGCGTGCGCCTTGGGCCACGCTCCGGTACTCGTCCGCCACCACGGCCTTGAGGGCCAGGGCGTCATTGATCGCCACCTTGTACGAGGCCTCCGCCTGGGTTATGTAATCGTCAGGATCGCCAAGCGAGGGCTGGTAGAAGAACACCGCCCGGAACTCAACGCCATCATTAATATAGGAGAGCTTAGGGCGGTAGCTCATGCGGTGCGTGGACTCGCCGGCTCCGTCTGAGTAGTCCGTGTACTGGTTCAGATATCCGATGGACAGGGAGAGCCTGGTCGTGTCGTTCTTGACAATGTAGAGCTTGGGCCCCGCGCCCAGGAAGTTCTCAACGTCGATGCCCCGGACGTTGTTGAACCCGGAGCGGTTGAAGACCCACACGCTCCAGCGGTCGGAGAGGTCGTGGTCAAGGGACAGATTAAGATAGCCCTGGTCCGTTGTGGTCACGTGGTCTGTCTCGCCGTAGCGGTACGAGGCATCTTATATGATTAGGGTAGGATGAAATCAAGATGTGACGGGATAAGGCCGACCTTGCATCAAGGAATAAACCTGTGCTGTAGATTGGTCCCCGTCCCCCACTTTTTAGAGATTGGACGGA
>SDBV01000665.1_pt1 | contig 49794 bp, 49 predicted proteins | sample 2277081 | NCBI WGS metagenome assembly SDBV01 (sample SAMN10402039, study PRJNA504765) | marine sediment metagenome | isolation source: marine sediment core GS10_PC15, 223 cmbsf | place: Arctic Ocean: Southern Knipovich Ridge | collected 2010
TACTATGACGACATTGTCCTCTAGGTGGTCATGCATGTACTGCAGTACCTTCCAGTACGGTAAGTATGTTCGAGAGCCGACTATAGCCACCTTAATCGGCTTATCCTCTTCATCCAAGTTTCGTGCGTACAGCATCTTCTATTTCCTTGGCTGTGGATGTGTGCTCGTTTAGATAATCAATAACATTAGCTCTGCCTTGACCAATTCTGTCACCATTAAAGCTATACCACGCTCCACTCTTCTCTACAATCTCTGTATCTACACCAATATCTAATATCTCTGCAATCCTATTGATACCAATACCAAAAGTAATATCAAACTCTGCTAACTTCAGTGGAGGTGCAACCTTATTTTTCACCACCTTTACTCGTGCCCTAATACTGACTGCATCATCGCCATCTTTAATAGTAGCAATTCTACGTACGTCTAGTCTAATTGAAGAATAGAACTTAAGCGCTTGACCACCAGAAGTTGTCTCTGGAGAACCAAACATAACACCAATCTTCATGCGGATCTGATTGATGAAGAAGATAGTGACATTCTTCTTAGCACAAGGACCTGTAAGTTTCCTCATAGCCTGGCTCATCATTCGTGCCTGTAAGCCTACATGGCTTTGCCCCATCTCTCCTTCTACTTCTGCCCTTGGTACAAGAGCAGATACAGAGTCAATCACAATGACCGAAACCTCTCCAGACTCCACCAATGTCTCAGCGATATCTAAGGCGGCTTCACCACAATCGGGCTGAGATACAATACATTGATCCCAATCAATCCCTAACTTGGCGCCATAATCCTTATCCAAGGCATGCTCAACATCTATGAAAGCGCACGTACCTAGCCCGGCCTTTTGAGCCTCAGCTACTGCGTGCAGGCAAAGGGTAGTCTTACCTGCTGACTCAGGTCCATACACCTCTACTATTCGTCCCCTAGGATAGCCCCCAACACCTAGGGCCATGTCCAAAGCTATAGACCCCGAAGGGAAACTAGGACACGGTGCAATAGGATCATCAGAAGAGAAGTGCATGATGCTGCCCTTACCATGCTTCTTCTCAATCATAGCCATAGCCTCTTTAAGACTACCAGCTTTCTTACGCGCTTCTTTTGCTTTTGCCATAAATTCTACTCCAAGATAAGCATGACCATGGCCCCCAAAACCTATAATCCCCTTCGGTTCTGGGAGCCTATGATCAAAAATGGGTTACTGAAGAGCTGACTTCATCTGGGAAGCTAGATCTTCTTCTGCAGTAGAACTACCGTCATCGTCTGCTGCCAAGTAACCACCATCGACTTCATCAGACTCAGTAGTTTCGGGCAATGCAGCGGAACCAGAGGGAAGGAGAGCAACGTAATCGCCTCCCTTTCCTCCGCTAAGCAGGTCCAACAGTTCAGTGTGGCTCATATGCCATCCAACCTGCTCCAAGTCAGGGGTCTTAAACCCTTCAGGAACAGGAGCCACTGACGGTTCAAAGTCAGGAGCTACTGTATACTTGGTCTTGAACCTATCCTTGTTGGGAATCTTGATTACCGTAATGTTACGTCCCAACTTCAGATCTGTGATGTCGTTCTTATTAGCATTAATAGCGCTAATAATGCCGTTCCACACGCCAATAGGACACGCATACACTTGCACCTTGGGATCGCCAACTTCAAAGGGACATTCATCTCCCTTAAAAGCAGCTACTTCCTTAGCAGTGTACTCAGGATCGTTCAGATCTACAACCAAAACAAAGTAGGCCTTCTTAGCCTTGATATTCTTGAAAAGGGTCTTCTTAGAGATATCATTCTTATCATTGGCGAGTAGGTCACAGAAATCACAGATAGGACAAGGATCATTCTTATTCTCCGTCCTGTTAGGACAGATAACCGGCCCCTTCTGGTCTTCTGAAACGTTCCAGTGCTGGCCTATTTCACGCCAAAACTGATCTGCAAAGTAACCCTCATCTGTCCATGCGGGCAGGATTCGGATCTTATTGTCTTCCCCATCATCGGGCTTCCAAAAAGGCAACCGTACTCCACTATAACTAGCTTGGCTTGCCTCTCTCTCGGCCATCTGTTTGGCTTGTTCTTGAATTTTATCCATTAGTTTATTTGACATTTTAATGTTCTCCTATTTTACTTGTTTTTAAGTTGATCGGTTTTCAAAGATATGTCTGAATTGCCCTCGGCCCTGTAATTGGCCCCTAGACTAATCAGCATGTCCTTACGATGAATCATAGCATCCCTGGCAGCTTTTGCCAACCCCGTATTCAACTTTGCTTGAAGATAATCCTCTTGGATTTCTTTGTAAACATCCCTTGTAATTATTGCGTTTTTAACCTTAGTTTCTGTCATCTTGATACCTGCCTCAGCAGCTTCTTCACGTATTACTGCATCAAGTACCGCCTCTGCTCTTCCTAGCTCAACTTTGAGCCTAGCTTCTACATCTGTACACAACTCTACTGCAGTTGCAAACCATGCAAACCGCCTGGAATGGTCAGCATAGTCTCCACTCAAATCTCCTCCATTAACAAACAGTTCTTCCTCTAAGTTCTTGTCATATTCTTTTTTGCCTATTACAAACCTACTAGGCAGTACTCCATCAGTCATCCCATTCATCCTTATCTACAGGTTCTTTATACCTGTCCATATGCTCTATTACACTTACCAGAGCTTCTTGTCCTGTGTCAATAGCTCTGCGTATACATTCTTCCTTTTTAGTAGGTACCTTAGTATAAATCCTTCTATAAAGATCACTCTTCCACTCATCTCGTCTTTCACGAGTAGTATTGGTGGCGTCAAGAATTACAGTGTTATGTCCAGCCATGAACAGCGAACGTACCATAATCTTAGCATGCGCCCATACGAGTGGCTCTGCTATGTCGAGGTAGGCCTGTCCGTGAATAGAAAGCCTAATCGCATCAGGATTTACTATCGGATGTCCCATCATCTTAGCTATAGTGGATTTACCGCTACGCGGGAATCCCACCATCATTATTAATAGATTCTCTCTCATTATGCTGCCTTTAACTCCTTCTTATCCGCCCAGTTAGTGGTAGAGTACCCAAAATCCACAACCAACGGTACAGAGTACTGTGGAAAGTCTTCCATAGCCTTTTTGATAGGCTTGAGAAGATGCATGTCGTCCTTGTGCATATAGATTTGTACCTCATCATGTACGAAGTTTACAAGCCTAGACTTACTGCCCTTTAGAATCTTGTGCACCCTGACAGCCGCTATCTTAAAGATATCCGCTGCTTCACCCTGAATCAGGAAGTTAACTCCCTTACGTTCAGCCTTAGCTTTCATCCACTTCTTACCTTCATCCTTAGTGATCTTAAGCACATTTACATCTGGAAGCCTACGGGGGCGGCCAAAGGTATTATAGACGATTGCGTCCTTACGAATGATACGCTTGGCAGCGTTGATAAACCTCTTCACTCCAAGATACGTATGCATATAGATATCAATGAACTCTTGGCACCTCTTCTGCCATTCTTCCTGAGTTGCATCTTTGTACTCATCTGGACGCTCAATCTGATTCGAAAGACCAGGTGCTCCGACCCCGTAAATGATCCCGAAATTGATAGTATTATGAGTAATTAAGCCATTTGTTTTGTATAAATGAGAGTCAGAGAGTACTTCCACGTCCACACACGGCAACTTTCCTGCCTCTTGAATCTGCAATACTCGGTGCTCTACTCTATAGTGGTTTCTTTTGTGGTTTGGTTCGTACTTCCTAAATCTAAGTAATTTACCTGGATGTTTCATATATTCTTTGAAAAACCCGCTATAACACGCCATAAGCCTAACCCTATGATAGTACTTATCATAGGGTTTATTGTAGCTAAGTTCGTTTGTAAACTTCAATCCTAATGAGGACAAAGCCTCACACACATGCCCAGCCAACACTGGACTCTTAGTAGTAAACGATAGTACCCCATCCCGCTTAGTAACTGTACCGTCTGTATCAAATAGCCCTGCCAAGAAGTTTGCAATAAACTCTTCTCCACCCTCTAACACCCATGCTGGTATTCTAAACGATTTCTGTGAATTCTTATCTAATTCTCTATCAGGATCTACTAGGCCTAAAGCTGTAAAGAACCTCAGAACCGACCTACTCCCCATATATATGTGTGTTTTATGTTTTATGGGAGAAAAACCTGACCTCCTCAACTCTTTACATAAAATCTCTTGCCACACTGAATACGGTATACCTAGTTTGTCTTGATTTTTCCAATCTCCATGAGTTATAGACACCGAATGCTCTCCTTGAACACTACCGTCTCCCATAAATGCTCCAGCTATATATGCAGTATCTTCTGTAGGATAGAACTTAACTGAAGGCACGTCCTTAAAGGGTTTATAGTCAACAACAGGTGCTACTAAGGGTTTAGAGACAGAAGATGTAGCAAAAGTAGTAACAGGCAATATATCCCCCACAGATAACTCCCCAGCCCTAACTAACTGTCCATTCTCAAGCTGGAAACGATGATTCTTACTACATGTAAGTGTAGACCTATTAGTGATAACGTGAACAAGCTCCTTCGTACCGCCGTTGTAAGCGCTCTTTACTCTTACAGCTTGATCGTTTTCACCTTTAATAAACGTATTACTACACTTTTTGAACATTTCAGAAGTTTCAGAAAATGAAAACAGTTGATCCATTCGCCTCAAGCCCTTTGAGGTTCTTACAATTGTTGAAGGATGTACACACTTAGAGGTTGATCTTAGCTCAGAAAATAAATCGTATTGAGGATGACTTGGATCAGTGTCTAGTATATTCTTTACATAAGCATAATCGTGGCCAAACATCTCACATAGGGTTCTAGTATGAATGTCCTGGTTATTGGTGTAGGCATCCAACAAGAGAACGTCTTGACTAAAGTGTGCTGTCAGACGGACCTCAACCTGTGAGTAATCCGCAAACACAAAAACATAGTCAGGATCTGGAACTACAAAAGCCCTCCTAATAGACTTATCAGACCTGGGTATGTTCATAAGATTAGGCTCTCTACCACTCATACGGCCTGTAGACACGTTCTGATTGAAGCTACAGTGCAGCATATTCCCGTTTACCAGCTTACCCAGAATACCCCTAACAAACATACTATTTAGGGTTTTAATAGAGTTCAATTCCATAAGCAAAGGAATAGCTTCATGCTGATGTTTTACCTTCTCTAAAACCTTCTTATCTGTACAGAATTTGGGTTTATCTTCTGTACTAGCGTCAGTCAACTTGGTGAGCATTACTCCGTTCTGTACTAACGCACATGCCAGCTGATCCCCAGAACCTAGATTAATATCTGGCTTACCTAACTTAGTCTTTATAGTTCTGTCTAGATCCTCTATCTTTTGATCAAAAGACTTACCCAAAGCTACAAGACACTGTTTGTCTATTACAGTTCCTCCTACTTCCGTCTCTCTTAGTACCTTAGAGAGCTGCATTTCATTAATGTACAGGTCCCTAAGGTCTTGGTTCCAGTCCATATGCTTCATAACGTGCTTGTAGATATACCACGTCATATAAGTGTCCATGCCTGCATACTCACACATGAGCGATACTGGGATGTAACCATAGTGGATATCTTCCTTGTGTGCTCCCTGATACGGGTGGCCAACTAAGAACTCAAGCTGTATATGCTTCTTTAGGTCTCTACGATTCCAGCCTTGATACTTAGGTTCTGTCTGAAGCTCGTCAGCCATGTCCATAACTGCTTTACTGTATATCTTACGACGAGCCTTGGCTTCCGCTGTTCTCCAACGATCAACCTCTTTCTCCTTCTCATTGGCATCCTTGGAGATCAGCCCCTTATGCCAGCGACCCATGATATCTCTCCAACCAGAAGCTATGACTTTCAGCTTGCCTGGGGCATTCTCATCAAATAAGTGCCACAAAATAACTGTGTCATGTGACGGAGTAAGTACCTCTATATCGTCTACAGCATAGAAATGGGCATCAAATTTAAGATAATGAAAGATAGTGAAGACATCCTTCTGAGCGAAGAAAGCTTGTAGATCACCCCGAATGTCGTCCATATCAATCTGTGCTGGCGTCTTACCACCCAGTACCGATTCTTTATGCCTTACTGGAATGTAGAAATGTTCATCTCTCCATCCAAAGCTCATACCTACCATCTTGTCGCCATCAAACCAGTCAAAGCCAGTAGTCTCTGTATCACAGGCTACCAACTTTTCCTTCATCAATAGCTCGTAGAACGCTCGCCACTCAGCCATAGTATTGACTAAGTACAGTTTGGACTCTTTGAAGCCCTTCCAAACTGTCATGGGCACGCCGTTTACTACTTCATATGGTAGATCTTCAATCATTAGTTAGCTATTAACCAAAATATTCCATGAACAAGAAGTAGACCACCCGTATATCCATAGACAGGTATTATAGCTCCATCCCCTCAAACTTAGGATTCTTTGCCAAAGTTCCGGTCCAAGCTCTAGTCATCATGCCAACAAGCATAGATAAAGCAAACATATGCCAATATCCCACTGACACTACACCTAATGGAACTACAAAATTATCCCACCCATATAAACACACATAAGGATAATAAAACACAGCAAATATAGCAATAATAATCGAAAATAATATCTTCATTTCTTCTTTCCCTTCTTCTTAGGCAATCCGCCTGCAGAAACAATCTTACCCTTACGGGCCTTATCTATACCAACCTGTCCCCACTTCTCAGGAGTCTTCTCTATGATCTCCTTCTGAGTATGGTCTGCTGACCTCTTCTTCAAATGAGCCGTCTTCTCTTCAGGACTCATCATTGAATATGTAGCTAGTTTTGGAATTGAAATGCAGGGCTTAGTATTTGTATCACAGTTAGGACACAGGTCCATGGGCGGAATACAATTTACTAGCTCTTCCCACTCTAAGCCACATTTGTGGCATTCAAACTCGAACTGTTTATACCCCATATACTTGTTTTATCCTGTTAAATAGTTGTTCTGCTTGTTGTACTGTTTTAAGCCGTATTCTATGTTTTAGTGGCCCGCACTTACGTTCACAAGAGGTTGGAATCTCTTCATCTGATCCATCTCTCAACGAGTTACTGATATCCACTATACACGACTTCTGTGTCTCTGTCCAGATCCTAATTACATGAAATCCGTTTATGAACAAAAGGTGATTACTATTACATTTAGCCCACAGAATTGGGCCCATATATTCGTTCCATTTTAGAAAATGATCACGAGTATTATACCGCCAGCGAGTATTGATGGTAGGTACAGAAAACATCTCTACAGCTTTATCTATTACTTCATCACAAAAGCGGCCATCATGGTAATAGCCCCACCTAAAATACTTATCTTCTGGTCCAATCTCTTCACTCATTTACCAACCTCCACTTATCATACTCCAAAGAATACACATCTATTGGCTTTAATGCTTCTTGTAAAATCTCTATTCCATCTTCCATCAGTAATGTGTCACCGCAATCCTTGTCTTTCTGCATATTGTCTTGAGCAGCAACATAGGTTTCAAAGTGTACTTTCAGGTTCTCTACAGTAGCCTTCATTTCCTTCATGGCGTCCTTCTTATCCCAGAATAGGACGACCTTCTGTACTCCCCATGCCCTAAGCAACTGCATCTGCTCCTCAGATACCGACTTACCAAAGGTAGCATACCCCGACACTTCGTGTATCCTGCGTATTGCATAGGCATCAAGGATGCCCTCTACTAGCACTACTGTGTCTCCATACGGCTTACTATATGGCCATAGAGTGAAATTAATATCTGAATCTGGACAATTTAGATACTTTAGGTCTGTAACCTTTTCAACCTCTCTGGAATTCCACGATATCAGTTCGTTGTCTCCACCATAGATAGGCCATATAATTCTTCTGCCTATATCGCCCTTTAATGCTCCATCACCATCATATAAGAAGTGTACAGAGTCTGGGACATAGTGAACCCTCATGTCAATTATCTCTTCTAGAGTTAAGCCCCTACCAAACAGGTAGGAAAAGAACGGCCAAGCTTCTTTGTCCTTTTCCTCCATTAGCTTGCACGGAGCAGGAAGCCCATCTATAGCTCGCAGAATATGCTTCTTCTTTTTCATGTTTTGGCCACCATAGATCCTATCGGTGACCGTAGTCTCAAACGCATTACCTACTGGAGTGGTTACTTGCAGTTCTGCCAGTATCTTCTTGATTGCCTGAAGCTTAGAGATGCCCTCTGTCTTGGATACAAACGATATGGCATCGAACTTCTTACTGCTAAACTCACAGTGAAAGCAGTTAAACACCTTCTTATCTGGGTTCACATAACACTTCTGGTCTGGATCCTCACAATTAGGACAGATTATACGTAGCTCTCTGTCTCCACGAGCAGGCTTAACATCGAAGTGATCATAGACATACTCCTCCCACTCAAAGTGGGTACGTATATATCTAAGAGGTTTTGTTGTTTGATTCATGATTATAGGCTCGCATGTAGCTGTTCTGTAGCAACATCCACAAAGGTAGCTTATTGCTACACTTAGAGCAAGTACTTTCAATAGGAGCGGATTTAGTAGCCTGCCAGGCCGCGGATGCCCCAACTGCACCATACACCGGCCTTCCCTTACAGTCTAGCTCCAAAAAAGAAAACGTAACAACAGCTGCCGGATTAGCGGTATTAGAGCCGTACACAACCCTAAACCTACCCCTAAATGACTTACACTTAAAGCAATAGATAGCTTCCTGTGGAAAGGTCTTTTTAAACACATTAGCCAGGTATATGCACCTGTAGCATATGGATGCCCCATCTTTACCTATTACAATGTCATTCTCTACTACTGTCTTACAAAACCTGCATGCTACTGGAGTCTTCAGGGCTTTCAGTTCCGTCTGCGGTCTCACTGCCTCCATCGTCACCCTCCTTCTTGGCTTCAGCTGGTGGTACCTCTGGTGGAGGCCTGTACAGCGTCATGAAGCCATAGTCTGTGTTAATCTTAACGGTCCTACCTGCTGGACCATTACGAGACTTCTCTATGATTAGTCTCATCATTTCATCTTGTCGCTCATCATTAGTCTGAGCCATGAATATTGCAATATCAGCTATATAGATTTTACCAACGTATCCAGCCATACCAGTTGCATCCGGGGTTTCCATAGCCATACCTGCTCTATTAAGCTGTGTGGCTGTCCAAAGCTTGATATTCATGGACTTAGCCATACCATGCAGTGCCTTAGAAATAGAGTCTATTTCTTGGTTTTGATCATTATACTGCCTGTGCGGCTTTAGTAGATCTAGGTAATCAACAATCACCAGGTCTGGGACCGTACCAGCAGAGTGTAGTTGGTGCAGAAATATCTTTAGGTCATTTACAGTAGCCTCGTCAGCTGGGTACTCCTTGATAATGAGGTGGTCCCCATACTTGTGAGACATCTTACTAAGCTTTTCAAGAGCCTTGTTGTTCTTGTCCATCAGTTCTTGTGGCTTAATCCTACAGAACATGGAGTCGTATCTCTCGGCCACTGAATCTTCATCTAGCTCAAGTGTGAAATACACTACCTTTTGGTTGAGCATGATGGCTACCTTACCTAGCCACTCAAGGAATATGCTCTTTCCCCGTCCTGTGCCGCCCGCTATCAGCCCCATCTGCTTGTTCTTTAGTCCACCATAGGTCCATTCGTCTAGCTCCGGTATGCCTGTAGGCAGCCTGGTAACCTCGTCCTGGTTCATCCTCCTAGTGAGGCGATTCTCATACTCAGAGAAATAGCTCTGACCCATAGCCTCTAGGCTAAATCCAGAATTAGCGGCCTCTTGGATATTGGCTGTGATTGTGTCCCAGTCTCCTTCTTTAATCAGATCAAAGGACTCTAAAATACAGCGCCTTACATTCTGCGTGCGTACGAACTCACCTATAGACTTCTTAATATGCTCTTCTGTAGCTGGATACGGCTTGTTCTTAATTACATTGTACATCTCTACATGAGAATCTATGACATCTTCTCTAATTCGTCCTTGCTGAACCGCCCTAACCATCTCCTCTTTCAGAGTGATACTGTTCAGTTTGACTGGAGAGCCAGCTATAGTATTAAAGAACCATTGCAGAACCTTGTTGCTAAAGAGTTCACCCTGCAATGATTCAGCTGCTACATCACAAAACTGCGGTGACGACAGCATATATGCCATCACCTGAGCCTGATACTCCGGTGTGGTAGCAAACTTTAGAGGTTCTTCAGCCAAGTTGTAATTCCTTCACCAGACACTCTAGTAGACTGCACTTGCAACGAAACTCAAATACCATTTCTTTAGGCATAGTGTAATCACAACGAATCTTCACCACCCCTGCTGAAGTGCAGAGGCTCATTATGTATCTACCAAGAACACGAGGATCATCAGCAGAAACGAATCTACAACGATTATACGTTTCTTTGATGAGTTCCTTCAAAAACCAAGGAGCGCCGCGGACCTCGTATGGGCAAGTGTTAGACAAACTATAATGTTTCATTATAACAGTATCTAGACAACTCAATGCTGTGTAATGGCCCTCAAACTCATCAATCTCCACTACATACCCTCCCATATACCGGATCCGCTGTCAGGAACGACAACGGCATTGCCATTACACCTGTCAATACAAAGTCTCTATAGAAATCTTCCCTCGTAATCTGTTGTGCCCTGCACATGTCCCTCACCTGCTTATCACACCTCTTAAATACTGCTGATAACGGTATGTCCGTCTCTATGCTGCCAGCTACCACTCTACGAAAACTACCACTATGTTCTTCTGCTCTCTGTATTGCTGCTGGAGTGGCTAACTGCCGTACGTCTGGTGTTGTGCGGAACCTGTCATGAAACCACTCAAATTGAGCCTGTAGGTATTGCCCAGGAGTAAGCTTAGTCTGTTGGCTAGCTTGGTATACTCTAGTCCAATATGCAATAGCTTGTCTACTAATTTTAGAGAAATCTGTAAAGTTAGGCCGCTTAGTGTAATCCTCAACCATGATGTGGTAAAGCTCACACAGATTCTGAGCCGTCATGACCTTAGTGTCAAACGCATTAGAGGTATCACCAGAAACTAGCAGTTCCTTGGTCTTCCTGGTCTCCTTCTCTACTCTCCTTTCAAAGGCTTCACTACCTCGGATGCTGTTGTCTAGCTTCTTTATCTCGTGCTTTTGTATTGCTTTGAGAATGTCATTCATAAGTCTTCGCGCCAATGTTCGTGATTTTCTACCCATTCAAAATGCAGTAGCTTACTATATTCTGGGGCTTGACACCCAAAAAGACAACACTCTCGACGATATAGGCCACACCATGTACAAATATCGTGTAACTCACAGTAAGCAAAATCACGACGTAGAGATATTATTGGCTCTTTCCTCGGCACTAACACAACAGGTTTAGCCATCACTTCCCCTTCTTTTCTAACCATCTAAGCCAACTCTTACGTACCGGACACACCCCCAAATCACATCCTGCTGAATCACTAAACTCCCTCTTATGGGCCGAGCAGTAGAATGGAGGCATCCCTAGAGGGCCCGAGTGATACCACTCTAGTCCACGACAAGGATTCTTGAGGTGGTGTTCTGCCACCATATCCAATATGTCCTCTTTACGCCTATCGTCGCTTTCTTTTGATTTCCTCATATGCTTGCTTCATCTTCATAAAGACTTCGGGATCACCTCCCACGTCTGGATGGTTCTTCTTAAGAACAGCCTTCCATACAGCCTCCAAGATATACTCTGGCACATTAGAAGTCAAGTACAAGATCGAATGAGAATCAGAAGGATCTGAAATTGTTGGAATGTTTTCTTTGGTCCAACCCAACTTAGCCTTATCTATCTTTGTGCGCCACTGTGCATCAAGCTGAGAGTAATCTACCACCTTGTTCTTGACGTACCCCAACTGTACCACAGCTAGTAGGTGGTTCTTGTGTACATACCACTTTCCGTCCTCATAGTAACGGTACATAGTAGGCGTAATAGACCACTTAATGTATGAAGATACATCATTAGAAGCCCTCTCTATGACAAAGAAATCCCTGTCCCCTCTAGACACTATCACAAGATAACCTCTGTAAGTGTCCTGAATGGCTTGAAGGCTGTTCCAAGTGCCTGACTGGTTGGGCGACCGACTTTCTCGGGTCTGGGCTCAAACGCAATCTTACTGTATATCCTTAGCCTTGATAGGGCAGTATAGGATATCTCTGCAGGAAGGCTTTCTCTTCCTGTAAATCCCTGAGAATTCACTGCGGTTACAGTAACCGTTAAAATCCCAGTAACAGTATCATTGGAACTAACTAATCCATGCCACCTTGTTAATGCTGAAGATTTAGCTTTCTGTGGACGTTTGGGAACAAACCTAAATATTGTCTTACCGTCCGCGCTTCGCGCTTTCTCCAGGGCGAGGCCTAGTCTCATAAACCCAAGTACTTCGTCTCCAGCCTTGAGATCTGTGATCTTTATTCTTGCCATAAAGGCAAGTATACCATATTACTGCTTTATAGTCCTCTCAGTAGCTTTATGTCGTGTTCAGTAAACTTTTGATTATCCCCTATACTAGGATACATTATACTATCCTTAATGCCATCATGCCTGAGCCCAAGAGCATGACCCAGTTCATGTATTACTACCTCTATAAATGTTTGTGGTTCATCTTCAAACTTCTTGATAAATACCACATCACAGGCCAAGTTACCTTGACGATCGTAATAATGTCCCGCCAGGCCTATAGTATTGCTGAGAAGATACTGTAAATGTGGATAAGTCTCATATGTGTAGCTAATGAATATCTTTACGTCAGAAGTTTGTTTATCTACAATCATAAACAAATCCTTACCTGTAATTGTCTCTATATGAGCTATAGCCTTAACTACCCCTGTTTGAATATGTTCCCTGTCCTTTTCCTCTATAAAAACCTTTAAAGGAAACTCTGACCACTTTACTCCTTTAGCATATCTAGGATCACATGCTCTACCGGAGTAGTAATACATGGCCCCACCCATGCTATTAAAGCATACGTCATACCCATACAGTCCCTCATCTACATTACTGTCTTCTTCAGAAGCAGCTTGCGTCGTCATGGAGCGGACCGTAGACGCTGGCGTAGTCAATGAAAGAGGTGTAGATGTAAGTGTGAGTGCGCAAACAAGAACAAAGATTGTCTTGTAAAAAGCTTTAATGGCTCTATGTATCGTCTTCTTCACTTAATTGTTCTGAAATTGTACAACAAGCAGGTAGGAAGGGGTCTGGCATATCTGCAAGCTGTATAGTCATATAGTCTGCTACAGGGTCTAGTCTGTGCTCAAACCGCATCTCTATTGTACCACACTTACGCAGTTTAATGCTAGTAGCGTTGTATTGTTTAGCCATTTCAAAGATCCAGTTTAAGTCTTCTTTAGTATATACAGACATCACATACTTTCCCAAAGCTCTTTAATAAGCTCTGCATTAGGCCCTGATTGGTGTAGAGGAAAGCACCTTTCTTGCTGGTAATCCTCATACCTTTGTAGGCTGTGTTCTAGTAGAAACTTATGTGTAAAGTTTGAAAACTCTATCACAATAAGCTTATCACCTCTAAGTCCTCTTCCTAACCTTTGCATAGTCTTTATACGGCTCTTCCTGCTTCCACCCAAGATCAATGCATCAATAGTTGGTACATCTACTCCTTCGTCCAATATTCTAGATGCCACCAAAACTGGTAGACTTCTATCAGAGAAATCTTGCAATGCTGCTTTTCGTACAGTAGAGGAATTCTCACCATGTATAAACTGGTGCGGTATGAACAACCCTCCAGTATCGTTCCATAAAGAGTTATCTATGCGCTCACCTTGTTCAATCTCTTCCGTAAGAATCATAGTGCTAAGACCAAGCTGATAAAAGATCTTGGTCCAATCTACAATTTTGTAGAGCAGTTCGTTGTTAAGGACTACTCCCTCTTTATACACTGTATTGTACTTTAGGCCCTTAGACTTTAACATAGGTTGTGTAACCTTGTCCCATATTATCTGGGCTTGCGCCGAGACTCCTGTTTCAACCAAAGTCTTGTTTGAGATATCTACAATCTGTTTCCCAGTTGTAGCTAGTAGTCTTAGATCTGCACCATCTGTTCTGTCAAGAGGAGTACCTGACAGTGCAAAGCGGAATATAGCTGGTATTTGCTCTAGGACGTGAAACCAAGTGGTGGATCCTGAGTGGTGTGCTTCGTCTACAAATAATACTTTTGTATCTTGTAGAAGCTCTTGGCATTCTTCTTTATCACTTCGTGACACTAGAGTATCCATAATGGCTATAGTGACAAAGGTACCTGGACTCCAATGTCCGTCTCCTACAATCCCTATGGCGTCATCTCCAAGGCCTAGATACTCCTGGAACATTCTTTGAGCTTGGTACAAAAGGTCTTGAGTGGTAACAACGAAAAGAGCGGTAAGGCCTAGGTGCTGAGTGACTGCAGCGGCACATGCACTTTTACCTCCATTAGTGGCTATTTTCACTATACCCTGCTTTTCGGCCACCATCGTCTTACAGGCTTCTAACTGGTATGCATACTTACCTGTCATGGAAATACCTATGAGATCGAAGCCACCTTCCACAATCTCAGGATGCTCTCTATTATCCACTATCTCGTACGGATAGCCTCCCTCATCCAACACTTCTTGAACCAAGTATAAGAGACCTGTAGGGAACTTACCTGTCTTAGTTTTGAATAAATTGACTCTACCATCCCATACGCCCCTGCGAAAGGCCTTGGAGTATTGGGCGCCATCTGAGGGATAAGAAGTAGCCTCCTTGACATCTAGAATCGGAAAGTCACCAGTCAATACTGATATAGGGCCATTTATAGTGATTGTAGCTTTCACGATCTTATCAGGTTCTCAACAGGTATGATCTTGTTGTTATTGTTGCCTAAATATAGATAGTCATCTGATGGTACCCATTGGTACACTTTGCCCTCTTTCTTACATCTGTAGAAAGCAGACCTGTTAAGTATCATAACCTTGGGGTCAGACCCTGATGCAGCTGCACCAGACAGTACAGGAAGATCGCCTTGATCCTCGTACCCAGGCTTCTTAAAAACTATACCTTTAATGGATTTAGGCCTGTCTCTATACTTAAAGTAGGCTATAAGCATGCCTACTTCCGGGCTAAGTACTCTCTCAAATAGAAAATCAACCCTCCTGGCTATAGTCTCCCCACAATTCCTATTTGCATGACATTCCGTATAAAAGCACTGCATTGGGACCAGCTGTTCATGTGGCTCTATGAGTACAAAGCATTCTGCATACAGATCCTTCAAATGAATGAAGGCTGTTTTATCACAAAAAGTAAAGAATGTGACTGGTTCTCGCATATACCTTATCCGCAAACTCCCCACACATAGAGCAGATACCCTCTTCGTGTATAGTCAACTCCTCGCACTGAATACACCATCTGTAGTCTGGAAAATCCAAAGTAATACTTTCTAATAGGAGGCCTTTAGAGGCCCTGGGCAGTTAGAGGTGGTAGGGTACCTTAAAGTCGTTTAAACGCCTCCAGCAGCCCCACAGGAGCAGGAACAAGGTAATCTCAATCCCCCGAGGTAGAGATAGCCAAGATCACACCCAAAGCCACCGTCTCAACAACAATTATTACCACCATCCACGTATTCAGGTTGATCACAGGCCTATTCTCAGCCTTATGCATCCTCTTATTGTCAGCTGTTCGCAGCTTAGTAATACGCTCCCTATCCTTGGTCAAAAGCTCTACATTCTTATTAGAGTAATCTAAAGCCTTATCCATATACTCTAACTGTTGATCCTGTAGGTTTATGGTGACCTTATTCTGCTCAACAGTACCGTCAGCAAGACGCAAATCATTGTCTATTCGTAGCAGATCCTTGAACTGCCCGATAGTATACCCCATATAGGTATCTTTATCCTCTTCACTGACTACAAACTTACCCTCTGGTAGCCTATATGTATTGTAAACGCTAGTGGTATCTTGTGCTAATACAGGAGTTACTGAGAACAAAAATACAACACTAATTAGAATACTTAACCATCTCTTTAACATCGTCCCAATCCTTTATTCGGTTAATAATCTTTTTGTTTGCTTTGTTAGCTTTCTCTAGAGCACGTACCTTCTTCTGAGCCTTGTGAACCTTAGCATTTAGTGCTTTAGACTTTCTGCGTAGCCTAGTTTTCTCTTTAGCATTCTTAGCTACCTTCACATCCACCTTAGCCTGCATCTTCTCTTCTTGCAAGACATCTCTCTGATGTAGTGCCTTGGCAAGCTTAGAGTTGCCAGAAAACAGCCGATAAACATAGTATGCAGCAATCAACAATCCTAGAACCGAAGCTACCGTAGTAGCCCAAAAAGCAGCTCCCTTGCTATTCTTCCTGGTTTCTTTGGCCTTCTGAACTTTATTTAGTAAATAAGCTATCATTATACAAACTCAGTCGGTATTAGTTCTAAAGTACGATCCAAACGAATAATCATAACTGCATCTCCACCTGCTGGCAAGTTAATACACACACCTACACTAGACTCAAAGTCACCATCTACACTAGGTAATATATTAGTTAAGTCTCCTGAAGAGGTTTTAGATAGATATATTTTATCTCCTGGAGTCCATACCGCCTCTTGTCTAGCTGAGGGAATAGTGATAACTCCTTGTGTGGCTACGTCTCCTGACGCACCATTCAGTATAGAGGCTTGGTTGACAAAAGCAATAGCACCTTCTTCGTCTGCTAAGTCAAAAGTAAAGTCACCTTTAATCTTTATTGCATGACCCTGAAATACTGTTACTCCCGAATCATTAGTTAACTGTGCAGTCTCTAGAACCTCAGTAGGTAAACCAGCGGCTCCTGAACCAGTAGGAATGATTGTCTCAAGACAATAGTCTTGCGTACTACCAAAGGCATCAGGCCCCGGATAGCTAGCTCCACCAGAATCTACTGTGGCGGTGGTCCAGCGTACAAAAGCAGCTGCAACCAAGTCATGGACTCTATTTACATAAGAAGGCATTCAATTTTCCTCGTTACAATATATCACTTCGTGAACCACCGATTTCATCATCTTGGTTCATAATGGCCTGTAGTACTCCCCTAACCTCTGATGTGGGGCGTTTGCTGTAATGCTTGGGTATAATCGCCAGAGTTGTATCCATCTTGGTCCTTCTAGAAAAGAACTGAGCTGTAGTTCCGTTTGGATCAACAATACCGCCTAGCCTGGCTATAAGACTACCTATCACTTGAACACTGTAGAGAACTCCATCTGTATGGCCGTCTATGTGCAGAATAACATCTCTAACCGTAAGTGAGCCATCCTGAGGCTGTAATACCTTTCTGATGGCTAGCTGCTGTAATGGATCAGCAGTCTGGAAAACTGAATAGCTAGCTGTGCTCTTATATGCATCATTGACTACAATATCTTCACTAAAGTTCACCCTTATCAGGTCCTTAGCTAGAACATCAACACTAGAGACTACAAACTCAAGGTGGCCGTAGACAATGCCGGTGCCATATTCAAACTCTCCATAATTGCTCATGGCTGGGATACACCAAGAGAAAGGCCACCCCAATGAATCTTCATAGTGTCCCCCACTGTTGGGCTTACTAGATTTGCCCTAATCTCGTAGATTCTAACTGCAGTAAGAACTTCATTCACATCTACGCCGGGCGCACCTGAAGGAGTCAAGACCTGGCTAACGTGGATTATCTCTCCACCATTAGCGTTTGGTATAGAAACAGTAGACCTTAGTACAGGAGGCAGTAGAGGGGTACCAGGGGCTCCCAGATCATAGAGACGTAGCTCTGCATCACCAGCACCAGCGCCCGCATCAAACATACCTATTAGCCTAAACGTAGCTACAAGGTGCTCCAAGTCTCCTGCATCAAAGAGGACGGCACCAAGGACTAAGTCAACATTGCGTTCTGCATCATCTACAAAAGCTTCAGTGACACCAGAAAACTGTAGATTGTCTTTAAACCCAATATTCTCCTGCTCTAGCTCAATAACAGATAGTGACAGCTCGTTGGGGTGGGTTGCAATAACATCATCCACACCATCAGCAACTGCTTCAAAGCCTCCAACCAGCTTATCATCGATTGAGCCAGGGTATTTAGATGTCCACGGTTTAAGTAATCCCATATTATACTCTTCCTATCAGACGTTTACGTCATTAACATTGGTGAAGCCCAAAGAGACCAAGTTTCCTTGCTTAGCTCTGAAAGTCGGAGCAGTGATAGCAATAGAACCGACGTCGGTACTTGTGCCCACAACATTTGACAAGGCTACAGAATCGTCACCCGCTGCTGACATATCTATAACTATGCCATCGAGGCCCGGAAGCACATAGTTCCCTACAACTAGGCCGTCTGAGAGACCCGCTATTAAGATACCTATGCTAGACCCCAGAGGTGTAGGAGTAGTTACCGCACGAACCATATTGTTTGACACAACGTGATTCAAAATGGCCTGGAGGCGTATAACAGAAAGCCGCGTATTACCGACTCCAGGGTCTGGCATACGTACAACATTTCCCGATACCACCGCATCATCTCCAAAACTTGTGGACTCCAAGGTAATAGCCGACCTTATGTCAAGGAAAGTATCTTCCTTTATGTTATTATTGGAAATAATTGTGCTTCGTGGTGCGAGTGCGGTAACAAGAATTCCAGAATCAAGTTTAGCCGACCACACTTGAGATAGCTTATTAATGGTGTTCCCTGCAACAGTAGTTCCAACCAACAATGCAGCACCACTAATGTATATAGGTCTCCAAGTCCTACTTCCACACACGATGTTGTTATTGGACACAGTAATGTCGTCAGAAAGAGTACCAACAGCTATCCTAATTGCAGGAATGGAAGATACAGATCCATTTTGTAAGATGTTATTTTCTGATATTTGTATTCCCTGCATCACAGCAGCTGTGAGGTAAATAACTCCAGAAGCTTCAGAGTCGTCAGTGCTACTCTGACCAATAGTAGCAAAATGATTTCGACAAACAGCAACTCTACTAATAACCTCAGCGTCTAGCTTAACAGCAAACAACCCAAGGCCAATACCATTCAATAAAGCAAAGTTGTTATCATGAATATTACAAGCAGCAATTATCAAAACCTCTACAGTTCTGTCAACCTCTACAAAACCATTATCCAAACTGCTAATGCTGCCTTGATCATGAAAGTTGTTGTTGTGGATGTGAATAGACTCTGAAGCCGCTGGAGGTATCGAAGGCTGGAATCCCCTAATGAGGACACTACGCAAGATCGTGCCAGGCTCATCGTTCGCACCCAACCTATCAAACTCATTACCAGTGATTACGATATTTGCCATCCTAGTATCGTCATCAGTAAACACACCAGCAACGATACCCGTTCCAGAAATACTAACATTACCAATCTCGGAAAATACATTGTCCTTGACAGTAAGATTAGCAAACATATCAGCAGGTGGAACTGCAGGAGGAACAGTACCAGCAGGACCAATTAACTGAACTCCAAATGCACTATCCTCTGACGTATCTATAACCCTCTTAAAAATGCTATCTCTAACAGTAATGTCTTGGTTGGTGTTGTTTTTCCTAGGACCACAAACAACTCCCGCAGAACACTGCAACACCCCGCCTATGCCTACAGCAGCAAAACCATCAACAATACAATCATCCACAAGCAAAGTACCAGGCTTCCTACACACCACGGCCTTTGAACACCCAACAAAGGAACAGCCCGCTACACTCACAGCGTATTGTCCTATATGGGTATCATCTCCTGGACAATTGAGACCTATACCTCCTGAAGTTCCTTCAAAACTAACAGATATCTTTTCAAACAAAACTTGGTTTATGAGGGTAGCTGAATCTGCATCTCCCCAACGAATAAAAGAGTCTGTAGGAGCACTAGCAACAAGAGGATCCACAACCCTAATATCTCTGAACGAGCAACCAGACAATGTGCCGAACAGCATGTATTCGTCATAATTGATGTTCAAAGCTACTCCTACTGGATTTGTAATCTCAATTCCTTCCATAGAGAAATTAGTCCACACCGCAGACGTATCTGTGCTGTTTATCAAAGCACCACCAAAGGTAGTTATCAGCCGTGTGTTTTTAATGGCAAAAGATGAAACATCATCATCAAACTCAAATAGAGCGCCGTCTCGGGTGACCATAACACAATTGTTAATGAGACCACCTATAAAGTCCTCAAACCTAACCACTCTCTGGTCTGCTATGCTTCCCGAAGCGCTTATAGTACAATTAAGAGCGTCAAATAATATCGCTCCACCAATCCTAATAGCAGAAGTATTGGCTACAGGAGCAGCAATAAAGGTACTATTCCTAGCATTGAACTTGTGAACAAGTACAGGAGATATTACGTGGAACTCCCCGGTAATGAAACTATTGTCTACTACAATATCCTTGAGATCTTCTGCCCTAACAGCACGCCTATCCGCAGCGTCAAGGGCAGTAACTCGGCTATCCAAAATAGTCAGCTTAGCGTCTACTGCGACCGGATTAACGGTATTCACCTCTCCAGTAATTACACACCTTTCAATGAGGGTATCAACAATGTCTGTGAGTTTTATAGCTCTTTGATTTGATCCAGATTTCGTAATAGTAAGATCTCTGAACACTGTAGATAGCGTAAATGCTGATGGGTTGGTAATCTGAAACATAGATTGCCCGCCACTACTAAAACTAAGAGTGACTAGGTCCTTAGACTCCCCCACCCATACTACGCTCTTATCTGCATAAACAATCTCTGTAGTGAATGTGTAAACCCCGCCCTTAATGAAGATAGTCCCACCTGCTGTAGGCAAGTTATCTACCGCATCCTGGAAGGGGTTATGGTCGGTGCCGTTGAAGTCACCAAAAGTAGTAACACCGTCCCCAACAGTAAGAGTAGCAGTACGCACACCCATAATGCTGCCTGCCATATCCCAATAGCGAGGAGCAGTTACAACGTGCGGAGGAAGCCTATCAAAATGATTATCATCCAATGTACCAAGTTCATCTGGTCTACGGCTACCAAACTTCATCTCATGGATAAGAGACGATAATGCGTCAATCTCATCCTTGAGGGTTTCTATATTCAAATCGTCTCTATTTCCTTCTGTTTCCTTAGAGGAGATTAGAGCCCTACCTCGCCTCTCATTGCCTTGGAACTGCTTTCTAGTTGGGTCAGGATGCGTAGTACCAGAAAGATCCGGTATTGGTTCCGTACGCTGAGGAATAAATGATGTGGTTGCCCCAACAATCCTAACAATCTCTCCAGCCTTGTGGTCATTAGCCAGACCTGCTCCCAAAGATATAACCCCATTTACCCTATCATTATCCGAAATAGTAAGAGTCTCTGTAATAGACGGTACATCCTGAGAACCAAAGCCAATATCAATGCTCGTTGCAGGACCAACAGTAACAGGGAATAGCCGACTATTTAATAGGCGAATAAAGGTATCACCGCTGCCTGCATCCTCCTCCAGAGTTCCAGAAACTACCACAGGCACAATACCGCCCTGTAGGACAATTTTGCCTGCACCATCAGTGGTCAGCTGTGCAATAGGAATGCGGTTAGTGTTAAGAACAAAGGAAGCGGGCTCGTCCCTATCAGCCTCAAACCCTACAGTATTGAAAGGAGTAACTATTCTCCAGTCTGGGCTAAGACGAGTCTTAGTAGGAATACTAAACTCTTTACCATCAATATCAGGTGCAGTATTAGGAAAGGTAGGATCCCAGAAAGCACGACTATCTTGTGCGGTAGGATCTTGAAAGAACTCAATCTCAACGAAAAAGGTAGTAGGACCGCCCAGCAACTTCTCTGTACGAGAGTCATTTACTTGATCTTCGTTGTTTAGCGGCCTTCCTATCTTGTCTAAAGCAGTACCATTGTGTATAGTAAACTGCCCAGCAAACGGATCCTGGTCTGGAATCTCAATACGGAATCCCTCAAGAAGCCTAGCCTTATTACCTAAGAACTGCTTGATAGTATCAAACGCAGTCTTATCATCTGTATACCCTCGGGAAGACTGTGTAAAGTCATCCAGGTCCACGCGCTCATTAGGAAAGTATTCTGGTTTCAGTGGCATTATATTACCTTTTGTCTATTAAACAGACATCGACACCTGCGGCACGCAACAAGTCAAGTAAGAACGTTAACTTGGTGGTAAAGTCAGCGGGCATTCTAAATGGGAAATCGAACCCGTTATCTTTCGGAACACTCTTGCTCTTAGACGGTATTACGATTTCAGAGGGGTAATGAGTTGATTTTACCACGAATTGAGTGGCAAAAACAAGAGTATTTCCGCTTATACTTGTGTAAGGCAATTCTACCGTCTCTTGCTTACCTGGAATGTATACTGCATTCTCAGCAGGAGAATGTACAAATCTAGTAGGAGAAGCTATAGTTAAGGTGTTTAAAGCATTTAGAGTGACAAGAACAGTCTCCTCAAATACAGTACCCTTGGATAATATCATTTCAAAGGGATATACAGTGGGTAGTAAGGATGTGTCCAGAAAGGCCAATGCAGTAGATCCTACAGATTCTGTTGCACCAAACGGCAAAGAGACCTTGATTTGGTTGGCTCCAAAGTTTAGTATTACGTTTCCGGTAACCGGGAAGTCTGTGGTAGAGGCTAGATTAATAGACGAATAAGGCACCTCTACCAGCTCTGCCCTATTTACATCTCCACTGGAAATCTGTGGTACAACAGCTGTACCCGTTTCAGTAATAGGAGGATCATCAGATTCTGTGCTAGTAGACCTCTTAGAATAGCTGTCTACTATACCTAGGTGAGCATCCGTTACTTGCTCTACAGTCAGAACATCAGCTAATAGCTCTACGGCCGAAGTAGCAGGGTGTAAGATAGTAGTAGGCTTTTCTAACGTAATAGTTGTAGAAGTAGTACCAATCACATAAACAACTTCTTCCTGCCCTGCTACGCCTCTCTCCAATATAACCCTGTAACCGCTAGCATTAGAGAACTTGTTATTAGATCCGGCTCCCACAGCTGTTATAGCCAACACAACAGTAGTACCTACTACTGTAGGAGCAGTCAAATCTGTAAGGGCTCTCTGCTGTAAATTAATATCTTGTACTGCCAGTATCTCCTGGTTACCTGTACTCCTGCCTACAAACACATCATACGGAAACAAACCAACAAGAGGAAAAGCAGTAGCATTTTCCACTTCAATAGCTGTAGCGCCCTTAGCCTGCCTCATAGCTACCTTAGTAGGCCCAGACAATAATGACACAGAAGTGGAGAAGGCCTTTGCACCATTAGGGGCATCTGCACGAGGATCGTATACATAGGGCCCAGGAAACACATCAATCAAATCATAGATATTACCGTCCAAAAGATCAGTAGACGCGTATCTAGGCTGATACAACTGTACATCTTCCCCCGAGGAATGAGAGGCATCTAGGACTCCTGTAGGAAAGATCATCTCATCTTTAGTAACTATTGCCACACTAAGGTTGCCTGTATCGGCGGTTATAGAGCCTGTAGGCAGTACCAAAGCAGTGGGAGTGGCACCAAGCAGTACAAATTCCCCATCGTTTCCTCCAATATCTGCACCTGACACTACAATGGTTTGTCCAGGAGCAAACCCATCGGCCAAGAAGTCACCAGCATCTCTAGTAATGGCATCATTACCCGCGGCACCATCAATGAAGTTAATCTCAAGAGTACCAATAATAGGGACAAGTACTGCCGAAAGAGGAATAAAGTATCCTACGTTCTCCTCTGTACCTCCTCCAGGGTCTATAGTGGCTACTCCTACCTTTGGGAATCCTGACAAGGATACGGGATCTATGCGGTCGTCTCCTAGGGAAGCATTGGCAGCCAAGGTTGTTAGTGGAGTAGGATCGATAAAATTAGTGTGAAGATATGAAGCTGAACGTAAATCATTGTCTTGAAGCTCTTCAGGAATGAGTATGTCTATCTTCTTGGGACCAGACTGAATAACATCCCAACCAGATCCCGGAGACTTCACCGGAGCCATAGCAATTGTACTGCCTTTAACCAAAAGTTCTGCCTCTGTGCCAGCTACCAAAGTAAGGTCTGCAATAGCCCGCCTAATAACCACATCATTAGTAGTATAGTCTACGCTAGAGTAATCAACCCTAGGCCTAATCTTGAACCTATCACCAACTGCATTAGCTGCCGGAAGAACAGTAGCAAAGACAATTGCTGCATCTGTGTTGATTGTAATATCAACCTCTACACCAGCAAGAGCAGCCGTAACATTGCCCTCATATACTACTTTGTAACCAACCTGCCTATCTGCAGTAAAGGTACTAGCTGCAACTGTAGCCAGTACTATGGAGCCTCCAACGGTCTCCGTGAAGTCATTATCCGATGGCCCCAACAGCAGGGTACCACTACTAGGAAACTGCTTAATATCCACTAAGTGCAGCGTTACCGAAGAGTCCACGTAATCCAACAACAGTGTCGTCTCCAAAAGGGTAGGAGACACGAACTCATGAGTATTGACTAGTGGTGCTGCCAATGTAAGGGAATTAGAATCTAAAGACACTGCTGTAATGCTGGCGACCTCTTCTGCAGGAGTACCTCGTCCCACAACTACTGTGTAAGGAAAGTCAGTAATTGAAAAGTTACGAACACTAGGAACAGCTATCCTTGCACCACTAATAAACAAAAGAGGCTGCTCAGCATCTCTAGTGTAAGGTAAGTGATCGTTGACCAAAGCAGTAACCAAGAAAACTTCATGCAACCTTCTGTTGATTAGGCAGTAATCAACCGTCTCTTCTGAACCTAATCCCTCATCCAAGATTATTGTCCCAACCTGCGGTATATTGTCGTCTCTATTCAGGAATATAGACCTATCACCTATAGAGGCTGCCTGTGCCAGGGTGTTGACCTCTGTAATCTGTGGTCCAAAAAGTATGGCCATCAGCTTATGAAACTGTGTCAGAATCTGCTTGAACTCAAGAGCTATCTGCTTGACAATAGCCCGCCACACATCATCAGTGAAACCAATAAGGGGTCTTGTTATACCTAGATTGGCAGTGACAATATTTAGGAACTTGTCATCAGAGAAGTCCAGAGATATCTGGTCTCTTACTTCTCGTATAGCGCTTTGATTCTTATTTACAGACATTACAGAATAGCTACTAGTGAGACTCCATTGATATCAAACGATACTGGAAGGTTATTCTCCAATACGGTTATGTTTCCTACAGGCTCCGAGATTAGCACATCTCGTACACCATCAACATTATGAGCTACATCAATCAGCTTTGTGCGTATGATGTCTTCTCCAATTCCCCTTGAATCAATATAAGATTCCATAGCCTCTTGCACTAATGGAGCCAAGTCAGCTTCTGCAAAACCATCCTCAGCCGACAATGAAGCGGTTACAGTAATTCGCTTTATAGTCGGAGTTTCCACAGACAAGATAATACCGGCCGCCTTTACTCCTGGGAAAGAGTTAGAATCATTAATGTCACCCTCTAGCACCTTTTGTACCTGAGCTACTAGGTTGGTATAAAAAACATAAGAGGCCACTAATTGAGACCCAACAAATACACCAGCTGGGTCAATAAATTCAAACTCACCCGTACCCCTATTAAGAACATAGTCAGTATCTCTAAGTAAAAGCTCCCATGGAGCAGCTGGAGGTTTTACAAAGATTCGTTCTGAATTTCTAAAAATAGGTGGATTCTGAATCTTAAATCTTCTTTGCCCTGTTTCAGCATTCTCAGAAACGACATCTACAAAATCAACAATCTCTCCTAAACCATGAGCAGACACTGTTGGAGTCAGTAACGTTAGTACATTTCCTACTCTAGACTCATACTCCACAAGCTCTGAAGTTGCGCCTCCAGTTCCATTTATCAACACAAACCCTGAGGTTGGAAAGTCACTTGCATTGTTCAAAGTAATACTACCCTCTCCTACTCCCGGTGCAGGAGCAGCTATAGTGTCAGAAGGGAAGTTCACTGTATCAGGTGTAAACCCTGAACCGTCGTCAACAAATACTCTTACATCTGAACCAACCAAAGGTTCTAGAATATTACTAGACACAACTCTCTGCCCTGTTGCAGGATCCTCAATACCAATAGACTCTGACTTGAGGGCCAACTTAGTTCCTCTAGATAGAGATTGTATCTTCTGCAAAGCCCTAAGCTTCAGTGCTGCGTCATTCTCTTCATCTGTACCACCCTCTACTGCAGCAGGGTTTGTAACTCCTGCTCCAGAAAATGGTGGAGTTGCAATAAAGGCCTTAATCCTACCTGCGCCTACATTACCAGTAATACCAACATCTACTGATGTAATAGCAACTTGACTGGAAGAGAAGTTACCTGGCTCAATAAATGCAGCCTCTTGTGTAATATACGTCTTAGCAAACTGAGACGAAGTTGGGGGCGCTTGAACACTTTCACCAGCATTGATGGTTCGACCAACTGCTCCATCAACAAGAGAAACCCTATCACCAATAAAGAAATCCTCAGTAGTAGGCGCTGAAAGGGTTAGCAGGTTACCGGAAGGAGTATGTCCTGAAACCGTAAGATCTTGTACTCTAGAGGTACCTTCACCTACCCGTATTACATAGGTCGGAGAAGGAAGCGGGAAGTTATCAGAGGAAAACAAAGTGATTGTAGTAGACCCAGAAGGGGAGTCTAATGAAACCGAGTCTGAAGTTAGGTTCTTATCAAAGAAGAATACTTTACCAAAAGCCGACTTAGCTGGTTCTCTAAAGATGTTGAAGTCTTTTACTCGTCTATCCAGGTCGGAACCCTTAGCCGTTAGAACCGAAAAGGCGTCCAAAAGCTGTACCATCTGGAAGTACTGCTCGTCGTCCTCAAGGGCTGCTGCCTCTAGCGTGGACCTGACAACACCGCCAATAGAAAAGTCCGTGACTGTAGTATTGACACGAACATATGAAATCATGTCCGAAAGTATTTGGTTGAATTCTCTAGGGGTAAAAGCCATTTAGAAGTTCTCCGATCCCCGTTCTAATACAAATCTAGTAAGTAAAGTGTTGGCATTCTTTAGCAGTAACTTGGCAGAAACCACCATGACATCTCCAGAAGAGTTGAATGACAATAGTTCTATGCCCTCTACTCGTGGGTCACTAAGTATGGTAGAGCGAGTCTGAATGCTAAAGGTATTAAATGATGCAGCAGTAATCTTCTTGCCAATAGGAAATCTAGCTCCAAAAGAAGGGTGTACTGTAAGCTCCCCTTTCTCCGTAGAAAACTTAAGTTTAAGAGCCTGCTCTACATTAGGAATACCAGAAATTGTATCCCAATCTCCTGCCTGTCCTATTACTACATCTGAAACTTGTACATTACCATCTCTAATAGACTTAAGCCTGGCATCCCTACCAAATGCTTGCTCAGCAATAGACTGTCCTTGATCTTCCTTTACAGTACTGATATTCACTATTTCTGGACCAGGACCTGTAGCTCCTACGGACGGGTATAGTATATCGTCTCCTGGCTGCAGTACGTCCTCTCCACCAGCATCTGCCACAAATGGAGCCCTAAGGTTATTGAGTAACACTAACGTCTTCCACCTGCCTGGGTCTCCTAGAAGCCTCTGTGCTAGACTCTTGATATTGTCTCCAAGGTTTACCTTGGCAATCGAAAAGTTATTAGCAAGCCTTTCATTAGAGATAGAAAGAGAAGAACCTCCATTAGCTGGGCTACGACCTGACAGCCTATTACCGCCCTCTACCAAATATGCCTCTGAAGCCCTAGCTATCTTATCCCTGGCACCTCTAGTAGGGCTGTCTCTCAGAGAAGATTCAGACAGCAGGCTGGTAGTAGCAATTAAAGCTCTGCGAAGAGCATTCACCACAGGGTCTTGGGCCGTTAGGGGTGCTGCTGCCTGTGCAACAGGTTGCCCGTCAGGACCAGGAGGAGAGCCACTAAGCTGGTCTAATGCTTCGTTTAGGTTGTTCTTTAGGGTCCTCGCATTTAGCTCCAAAGCAGCACCAAAGTTGTTGACAGTGTTGTTGACAGAAGCAATTCCCTGAATAGTAGTAATCATGGGGCCCAACACAGCGCTCTGTAGAAACACTCCCTGGCCCTCTACTCTGTTGATCTGGTTGTTCACAGTATTAAACGAGGTTCTAAGAGCCCTATCAACCTCTCCTAGACGCCTTGCAAAGCTCTGAATTCCTCGGGAAATAGAATATGTGTCTTTAGGGACAGCAAATTTAGCGTCAAACCTAGACAATGCCTTCAAAGAGATTACATACTTATAGGTCATTGGAGACTTAGAGTCCTGAGTGAGCCTAAAGTCTACTGGCTCTACTACCCAATAATCAGCATCCTTACCGTTGGCCCACAGCATGATGTACTTGCTAGAAGATTCTCCAGACTTGATATCTGAGTAGTGCCTGAACAGGTTCCTAAGATGTATAATCTCGACAAACCCAGTTCTTTCCTTAGGATTTGGTAACCCCCTAGGCTTAAGGGGATTGTCCCCAAGAGCGGCAATGTCATCAGCAGCACTAGATAAGGCGTCTCCAAAAAGAGGAATGTCCTTTAGGAAGCCGACTGCATCTCTACGAAGCTTATTAGGCCGTAATCCAGTGGTACCGGAAACCTTAATATCCTTGATAATAGAGCCATGAGATTCTACAAACCTACCACCATTCTGGGTGGGTACAATACTAGTTGCAAAAGGGTCTCCCATCTCATGTACGCTTGGAGGAACCCTAAAGAAGTATTCTGCAGCCGACTTCGAGTTACCCTTTGGGTCTATCACAGAAGTTGGCTGATCACCTGCCAACTTTACTGCTTCGGATTGTGTATCAAAGATAGAAAGCGAGTACATCACCTTCACAGCAGGGCGATCATGACCAAGCACAGCTTGCAACTGCTGATCGTCCGTAACTATATTGGTCGTTACAACGTTAGTGCCAATATTTATATTGGATATTGGACTAGCTAATGTCTCTTCTGTTGCCATTAATTTGCCTTAGTAAACTCTGTTTGGCCCAATTTCTGTATAAGAGTATTAACTGCTAACAAGGTAGTGTTTACTAACTCAAGAGCAGTCTTTAGTTCTGCAGGTGTAGGAGCAGGGGGTAATGCCTTGATAGCAACATCTGCTGCCGCCGAAGCTGTATCTACAGCTGGCTTATCTACGTCCTCTAAATCAGTGTCTTCATACGTAGTTATTGATTGCTTATCAGGGGCAGCGACGGGGTCTGGTACTCCTGGTATGTTATCGGGCCCCAGTAGGACTCCATCGTCCTCTATAGAAACCTTACCAGCTACTGCTTGCTCGTCTTCAGTCAGGCCTCCACCTGCTGCGAGCGTAGCTGTTAGGCCCTGTAATACTATTCCGGCTTCGGCAATTGCCAATAACGAAGCTCTAGTCTCTAAGCTTATCACACTTTCACTATCAATAGAAGTAATACCGTTAGACTTAAGGCTAAGCGCATTTTCTGCTTCTAAAGAAGCCCTATTATTACTCTTTAATCTAAGATCTTCTGGAACCTCTATATCAACCTTCTTCTCCTCAAACCTCATATAAGTACCATCAAGGGCAAGAGAACCATTATGTAAAACAGAAAACGGAGTCGAACCTGGAGGGTTTGTCTGAGGTAACGAGGCATCATGAGAATTTCCAGACCCTATTCCATCCTCCTGGAAATTAAAGTCTATTTCCATCAAAGCAGTAGGCTTAACATTAACCCGGATATTGCCTCCTTTAGCTAATCTAGTTCTAGCAAACCTACCAATACTAGAAGCCCTACCAGGTATTACTTTCGTGCCACCGAGACTGGTAGACAAGTAAACATTACCTTCGTTAGTAACGACATATTCCACACCATTGATACGAGTGAAACTTCTACCAGACTGAGCTAACGAGGTGCCTTCTCCAGATATATCTTTATTGCCTTCTCCACTTGTTGCTGGATCAAAAGTATTAGCAGTATGAGGCCACCACCTAGAAATGAAGCCAGAGTCTAACCTACCGCCCATAAACATCACAACACACATATCGCCATCCAACGAATGCGGGTTTATATTATTCAATCCATCGTTTAGCTCATCTCCCGTAATCAAACAAGTAGAGCCCTTGGGTAGGTTCTCTGAATAATCATCTACTCCTGTTCTACTGTCTGGGGTAACTACAACATCTGGGGGAATAAAGTTAGCTGGTCCACCATCGTCTAATATTAAGACAGAAGCTACATGCATGAAGCCTCTCTCGTCAGAAAACTGTGCAGCAATTCTATTAGTACTACTATCATCAGCTAAGTGTACATCCAACACAATACCGAGCATAGGCCTAGTCATATTGAAATTATTATAATCAGCAGGATCTACAACCATACCCTGCTGAATGGGAGTCCTGTCTGGCTTCAATATTTGTCTATGTCCTGGCATATTACTTCTTTGGCAATCCTGAAGATGTATCTGTACCCGAAACTCCTGCCTGTGAAGGAATGTCTTCATCAAGGCCTGGCACTAGCTCTGATAAGAATTCTTCAAACGTTCTACCAGCTGCATCTCTACCCGTAGCTTGTCTCCTAGAAACTACTGCTCTACTATCTTCTTCCGCCTGTAAAGTTTCTTCTGGCAAATATATGGCCGGATCTTCAAGACCCTGCTGGTTAACGGAAGATTCAACAAATTTAGGCTCCGCCTCATAAGCACTGGATCTAAGCGCTACTCCCCTTCGTACGGCTATAGGATCTGGTATAACAAAGAACTTAGCCAATCTACTGTCTCCATCCTTACCCTGCTTCTTGTGCGGTACAGGCGGTACATAAAGAGGAAAAGGATTATTAGGCTGACCTCTGGTAACCTGCAAGACAGTAATCATATCATTAGGGAACTGCCAGGAATGGTTTACTGCCTCAACATAAAAACTTAAGTCTCTATCAGGAAGATCAAGTCTGTAGCCTACCCGTATCTCCGGAGCACCACGCATCTCAATGCTTCCAGAAAGGTATTCAGCGTTGTGTTGGTACCAATGATCCTGCAGCAATGACCACCTAGCAAGTTGCCTAAAGGGGACAACCCCAGACAAGCGGGATTCTAACCGCGTTTCGCCGGTAGAAGCCTGAATTGTTAGAGCCTTTACTGTAGGTTTGGGATCTACCTTAGCCGGAACATTAGTATCTTCCTCTTCGTGTTCTGGCTCTTCAGCATCTTCCTCAGAAGCAGGCAGCACAGGACTTGGAATACCACTAGCCTCTGCAAACAAATTAATACCATTAGTCTTAAAGAACTGTATAGGATCCAATGTTCGTTTATTATCTCCTTCAAGAGGGAATGTCTTGTTCTTAAAAGCAGAACTGAGGTCTACTCCTTGAGGATCTATGTGAGGGGTTTCCCCAAACGCACCATGTTCAGGCCTTAATACAGGTTGCCCAAAAGTAGCTGATTTAGAGTTTTTATCAATAGGCTTAAATACTGTAGCTCCACCTGTTCTAATCTCTATATCCTCAATTCTCGCTGCAGTTACTACTCCACGCTTAGCGGGATATACAAGGCCATCAGTATTCAATAATAATTCAAAATGAAGATGTGGAGCGCTTGAAGTAAACTTCTTTTCTGGATCATCCTTAGTTCCACCCTCATTTCCTACGAGCCCAATAAGGGTGCCAGCCGGTATAAAGGTCTCATTTAACAGACCATTACCTTGGATCGAGGTCGATACCCACGTCGGTCGCCTGGCTCCAATCTTAGGAAGTTGATCCACAAACTTTTCAGAAAGATGTGAATACTGAGAATACAAGGCTTGCCCGCCAGGACCCATGCCTTCGTGCTTGATTATGATAGTTTGAGAATAAAAAGCAAAACCACCCTTAGGAGCCGAAGCCACTAGAACCCCGTCTGCTATCGAAAACACGTTGGTACCTATGTCTGCGTAAAGATCAACCCCGTTATGGAACTTAAAGATTCCTCCAGGTTGTCTATATCCATACTTAGAAGGAGCGTGGCTTGTACCTCCGCCCTTAATAGGTGCCTGTAATCCCTTAATGTCCACACGCACTGTAGGTTTCTCGGCGGCGGCGTCTATTTCTGCTTTTTCTTGTTCTTGTGGCACCACAATCTTAGGATCCAAAGAGCCAGCTATTTCGGGAGCAAACTTAGCAAAACGAGTAGGAGTTGAACGTACTCTAAGGCCGTTTCTCATAATATGTATAGGGGTAGTAATAGGCTGCAGGTCTTGCATAAAGAATTTAGAGTTACCCAAAAGAGTACTCTCATTAGTAGTCTCAATTAAATTGACATGCTCGTGGTCCGTCTTACCAAATGTAGACTTCTTAATCTCTTGCTCCCTAACAACAGCTACATCCAACTTTCTATTGTTTATATCTACAGCCTTGCCCCTAATTCTAGAACTATAACTAATCGCCGGAAACTCTATGTTATGCCTGCCTGGGTCATTTCTACGATTACTAAATACGGCCCCAAAAGGAGATTTACCAAGCTTCTCTACCTCACCGCTTGCTCCTCTAATATTAATCTGTACATCACTGCCATCAAACTCATTAATAGTAGCCCACGGATACTCTCTAAACACTACAGCAGGTACATGAGTTATACCATTTGCACTGCTAGATCCTTCATTAGCTACATTTCCACCAATCTCATCAGGCTTTGTAGCATAGTCCTCTACTTCTTCTGATACTGTAACTGGGCGTAAGTCGAACATAAGTTCATTTACAATCTCATTGGAAAAAGCTCTCAATAAAGACGATATGGGGCCAGTTTGCTGCCATATGGATAACTCGGTTGTATACCCATCAATGCTTGCTAGTTCAACAAAGTCAAATAAGTTGAGAATAGTCAACAAAGACGGAGTAGTATCGCCCTTAAGGGGAATAGCGTTTACAATACCAGGACCAAAGTTTGCTGCATTTTGTGGATTACCCTGAATAGTATCTTTTAACCTACCAAATAAAAGGTCATTTTCACTAGCAATTAGCTCTTCCGGGGACTGTCCTAAACCTATTTCCTGTAATGTAGAATCCCTGGCCAAAGCTGCAGCCGATGCGGCGGCTCTTTCTCTTTCAATAAACTTCTTGAATCCTCCAGCATCAAATATTATCTTTTTAGATCCCTCAGTTAGCCCGCTTTCTATATAACCTAATAAGGCTCCTCTTGAGTCAAACGGAGGACTAGCATTATAGCTATCTGGTAAAGAAAACTGTGTTCCAAAGCCCAGCATAAGAACTATCAGATTCTGGACTATATCAGCTGGGGAACCATGTACAGCTACCCCCTTAGTCGCTAAGGCTACACCACCGATATTAGAGGTCCCAAAAACATCGCCAACGATATCATCTCTACCTTTTAAGTGAGGATTGAAATAGATATGAGTCTTCTCAAATATCTTCTGAAAATCTGACGAAACAATGTGATAGACGGTAGTAGGTTTTCCCAGCTTATCTACCGCGTAGTTCTCCTCTATACGGTCTACTAGACCAAAAAAGGTCCTGGTAAGGCCTTTATTGTCCCCCAAATCAAAGTATATATTGATATAGTCATTGGCATTTATCAAGTTAAGGTAATTCTTATTAGGAGTTACAGCTACTGCTGCGCTACCTATTCCCTTAGTAGACTTACTAGTGCTAATGGACACCACATCCTGAGATACATCCAAAACATTTTGGCTGTTATGACCATGAATCAGTACCTTGCAGGTAGTGTGATATCTGCGTATCCCATCTGGTCCTAACTCAAATCCTGAATCAAAGTCTGGTAATATAGCCGACATTACTGAGGTGTACCTGGAGTGTAATTGATATCATTGGTTTGGATTCCACCCGACTGTACCGCCGCATTGCCTTGTGTTGCAGCGCTCCTTGCATGAGCAGCTGTATGTTCAGCTGCTGTTGCAGCCCGATCTGCTGATGTAGCCATGCTCTCTACAGAACTAATTATAGGTGCAGGAAGAGACTCAATACCTTGTGGAGCAGTAAAGGGTGCTGGTGGTGTCACAACTATAGGAGGCTTCTCTATCATCTTCTTTAAGACCTGTTTAGGGTCTCTGCCCTCTTGTTCTGCCCTATCTAATTCCCTAATCAACGGATCATCTGACCTGAACCTACCTTGACCAGGGGCAGGTAAGGCTGTAATTCCTCGCCCCAAAGTACTCCCAGGTTCGCCTCCCCTAGGCCCAGCAAACTGGGCTCCTACACCTACACCATCTCTATATATCTTTCTAAGTTGATTTACTGTATTTTCCACACCTACCACTGTTGCCATAACCCCCTTGTTTATTTCAACCTGTATAGCATGAATGGGCTCAAATACTTTTTCTCCTAAAATATCAAGATGCTGTGTTAATACTCCTAACTTAATAACAGTCTCAGCAAATCCAGCCCTATTAGCTGTCTCTAATCTCTCGTCCATAGATTGAGCTTGTTCTGCAAATTTCTTAATGTCCTTACCTATAACCTCAGGATCTCCGCCTGCTCGTAACGCACCTACTCGTTCCTTAAGCGTTTCTATCTACGATATGGAAAGTCCAGTTACCTTCTCTAGAGCAAATGTAGCTGCCTCTCCTCTACCAAATTCTCTTTGAGCTTGGGTGACCATGTCAACGAGATTCTGTACACCACCCTCACCAGTAACACCTTGTTGCATTCTTGCACGGGCTTCCATAAACCCAGCCGTACCACCAGGTGTACCAAACCCGAATGCACGCATCATGAATGCTTCGCCTTCAGCACCTCCACCAGGCTTCCTTATAGCCGCATCTACCTTAGCAAGCACCTCGGCTCCTCGGCTTCTCTGAAAACCAGCCTGCTTTGATTGTCCAAAAAATGATAAAAGCTTAGCTACATTCATAGATGTAACAGTACCAGCAGAAACTGCGCCTTGCCTCTTTATAAGGCGCTCAACTCCACTAACAAATTCGGGCATGCTACCTATTGCTTCACTCTTATCAAGCCCAGCAGCCAGACCTCTAGCAATAACGTTTTCAAACTCTCGTCTACCCTTAGCATCAGCTTTATCAAATCCCTTCACTCCAGCCCTGGTTAACATGCCCATCAAGTCTGTAGCACCGCCTATACCTACACCAGCACCAGAACGAGAAACCATTTGAGCAAAGGAAACATCTCTTACGTTTCCTGTCTCACGAGCCATATCAAGGGCCTGCCTAGCAGTCTCTGCCCGTACATAGCCATACTTCTCATAACCCTCAGTAGCAGCAGCCTTAAAGCCTGCCCTATCTAAAGTCGCAGCTGCTAGAGGAGCTTGTGCCCTCTCTGCTTCAACAAACGTCTGATATCCAGCCCTTATTTGCCCCCCAATAACCCCTATTACAGCGCCGCCTACTACTGCCGCTAACTTTCCTAAAAAACCAGTCTTCTTTAGAGAAGCAGCAATTCCTCCCTCACCCGCTCCCGCTCCACCAGCACCTGCCCGACCTCCAACACCAGCGCCGCCACCTCCTGCACGTTGAGCCTTATTTAGTATTCTCGCTTGACGCTCGAGCAAGGTTGTCTGTTTTCTAAGCTCTGCAGTCTTGGTCTTCTCAGCCTTAGAGATCTTCTGTACTATCTGAAGTTCTCGTCTCCTAGCCTGATCTTGTGCCTTAGTTGACTGTTTTTGAGACCTCTGCTTGAACTTCTCCGCTCGATCCCTCTTAACCTGGTCGCGATCGGATTGCTTATTTCCCTTAGCCTGTGTAGATTTGAGATCGGCAAGAGTCTTATTAGCGTCAGCTACACCACTCTTGAGCTTACTATCATTAGTAGTAAGTTCAATCTCAACTGTTTTAGTAGTTTTCTCCGCCATTTACTCTCCAAACGTAAGAGGTACCTTAGACGGCATCTGTTCGGCAACTAGCCGCTTCATACGCCTATCTTCAGTCTCTACAACATCTTTAAAAGTCCTTGCGACAGGCTGGGGACTATTGCCTGACTTGCCAAGGTGCCTGAGAACAAGTGCTCTGGATTCGGGTGTAAAGGCCTCCCAGAGGTTTACATCATTACCGTCAGCAATTTGCTGTTCCCAAGTGTCCACAAGATCATCACCAGTGTCTGTAAATACAATCTTACCGTCTTCTCTGCGATGTGCTTCAAGGGGGTCAGCCTCAAACTTATCTTCAAAGAACTCGACTAGTAAATCGTGTACAGTACTTGCTAGAAGAAGCTCATGGTTCGGGGGCAGAGAGTACTTCTTGCCCCACCACCGCTCTAACATCTTCTCGACGCTGGGGTTCTTGTGGTGGTGTCTCGCTTCCTGTTTCGCTGCCTCCAGCAGACTTCCCGGATTCCTGACTATTAGTTTTCCCTCTATCGAGAAAAGAGTTCTCGAACGCGATGACCTCCTCATGCACCGCGTATACCACTCCTACATCAGTAATTTCATCAAGATCCCACCACTTAGGTGCCTTGATAAGAGCAATCTCTAGATGCGATACCACATCATTAAAGAAGTCTACATCACGAGAAATACCTACACCAGGCTTGGAGCTATCATAATGGTAGCCGCCATTAAGCTGTAGCTTTCGAATCTGTTGCTTATTGAAGTCAGATATGGAGAGCCTCTTAATAGTGAACTCTCCCTCATAAAGAACATCATCGACTTCAGATTCGTGCTTTATGTGTATTGTTTTTACGTTTTTAAGATCGTATAGCGCCATGTAGTCCCCTTATCTCAAATTATACTGGGTTATCAAACTCGTCCTTGACTCTAATAGCAACAAAGGTAACGTTCTCTTGGACAATTCCACGAGCCGTAATATCCCATGTATGGCCAGAACATCTTACGTTCTGGAACAGAGCCATAGTTTGTTTAGTAATATCATCCTGCACGGAGGCAGTAAGGTCATCAGTAGTAATAATCTCTTCCTGAATAGGCATGATACCCTGCTTCTTCAAAGAGTTCGCAATAACACGGAATACCTGAGCGTTAAGAGTAGTCCTATAGGCCACAGGAACAAACTCTTTGACCTCAAGAAGGTTCAGAACATCGACGGGCTCATAATCGATAGTTTCTTCGCCACTCATCCCGCCAGCAAAGCCTACGGGGTTAGCATTGACAAAGAATATGGCCCTTGCTCCAGAAAATGTTTCAGATGCAGCCATTTAATAACTCCTAAGTGTATCTAAGTACTTATTGTAAAAGAATTGGTGGGACCAAACTGGAGACGGAGGGGACGACATCTCAACAGAATGGCCCACCAAAATCAAAACTAGGTTGGTAGCACTATCGCTACTAGGGACTCTTCAGCCTTATCAAGCAACTCAGCTAGGATATCATTGGCTCCTGGCTGTGCTCCTGGGTGAGCATTAGCACTCGGATGAGGCTTTTCAGCCTGATCGGGCTCATTAATGGTGTACGCATCTGTTCCAGGAGCGGACGAGTAAACCCTAGCAACCAAAGCAGTAGATTCGTCATTGCTAACGATTCTACGCGGCTCTTCACTGCCAACAGTAATAACTCGACCCTTAAGCTGGTCAATAACAAAGTCTACGCCTCTGTTGTCTAGGTTGACCCTAGAAACAGTGCTACCAGCCAGAAGTGTTCCAGCCTGTACAACTCTCTTATGGTCGTCAGTAGACACACCACCAGTACAGAAGAACCTGCCAAGCTCAGCAGTTGTAATAGAGTCAGTTCCAGTATCAGACGAAGCGAATCCAGCATTACCGTCAATCTCTGCTGCTACAAGAGTAGTAGTGTTAGAAGCGTCAAGAAGCGCTCCTCCACCATCCGTAGCAAGGCTGACTGTGAGGATATTAGTCACCGCATCAAACGAGGAGGACAAAGACTGAGTATCAGCACCTGGATCTACAAGATCAATACTCACATCGTTACCAGCAGAGCCTGCCAAAGCGCCAGACAGAGCTACCGTAATGGTATCAGAGCCGTCAGTGTCTAGAACAACACTAGCATCTGCAGCCACACGAAGGCGGTTTACAAGCTGTAGCAAGGCATCCTGGATTAGCCTGGAATTGCCAAATACATTGCTTGAAGGAGCATCAGCAAGACCTTGACCACTTCTCAGGTCGCTAATGATGGCATCAAGGAAGCCACCATCAATACTGTATGTATCACCAGATGCGGGAGCAAACGGCAGAGATGCAGCTTCGAAGGTCAGTGTGATAGTAGTGTTAGCTAGAACTACAGCAGTTACACCGGCAAGACCAGCAGTAACGTTACCTGTAAAGGTAACTACATTACCAATTTGCCTACTTGCCACGAAGGTGGCAGCACCGTCTGTAACAGAACTAGTAGTACCAGAAACAGCAGTGAGGGCTACAGTGTCAAGAGCGTCCATAAGCAGTTCCAAAGCAGTTGCCATATCCTGGGCCCTCAAGTAGTTTTGAGCGGCTCCTCGGACAGATGACCCCAAATCAGAACCGATCGTAAGATCGTCCTTAATCCTTTGCAGGAAAGCGGCGGTTGTTGCGGAAAGGGCGGGCATAGTTTAACTCCTTAGTTAGCTTACGCGGCCTGCTGAGCAAGCTGCACGAATAGTTCGTTCAAAATAAAGTTGATTCCTGGGGCAGGGAAGAACCCAACATTCAGCGTTAGGGTGTCACCTGAAGATGTAACCTTTAGGTTGTGGAAGGCTCTAATAACTGCTTGTGTTGCAGGATCGGTAGAGTCCACAATGAGATTATCTGATCTCTGTTGCTCCAAGAAGGTCGATGCATCATCCTTAACCGAAGATACGGTTGCAGGAGTAGCCTTACGACCAGTGTAAATATCTACCAAGAACTTCCTAAGACCAAAAGCAATGAAGCGAACAATGTCTCGCACTGAACCTTCAGACTTGGCAAGATTGTTGTCCTTGATGTGTGTGGTAATATCTCGTACCCAACGGAAGCCCTGGCCTTCTACAGGCTCAACAAAGAGGATTCCATTGATGACCATATCATTGGCATCGGTAAGATCGGTTGGATCCCAAGACGAATCCTGGGAAATACCAGAGATTCTCAGATCCTTATGGGTTAGAGGCTCTCCTACTTCAATAACACCGGCTCTCATGGAAGCGCCCATTACAGCAAGCTCTCTAGGACCAAAGACTACCAGTGAACCAGAAGCGTTCAGAGCAGTAGGATTCTGTGGTACAAGCTGAATATCAAAGTCATTCAGAGAGTTAGCCTGTTCAATAACCTCGGCCTTAGTGCCTCGCTTACCGATAAAGCCGCCACGTTCACCAGCTGTATTCTGAGCAGTGCTACGAGCAGTTGCTACATGAGCAGAAAGCTGAGCAGCTACAGAAGCAATTGTTGCAGTGGAGCTAAAGCCCTCATTAGTAAGATCTTGGTCAATCAGAGGTACAACCGAGTTGGCTCTAACCTTTAGAAGCTCATCAAGACCAGCCTGGAAGTTACTGTTACTAGAGATACCACGAGTACCACCAGCAAAGTTAGCTGGCTCTTGTCCTGCACCAAAGGCAGCAGGCGAGCAACAACCTTCAGAAGCGTCCGCAGTAGAGCGTGTAGCATTAGAAAGCTCTGAGAAATTGTTGAAGTAGTTAACTAGAGCAACCAGATTCTGGAATAGACCATCAGTAGCAATGTTTTCGCTATTAAGCACATCCACGAGGGTCCTGGGACCAAAGTCAAAGTCTGCCGCTAGTGATACATCAGCGTTGATGTTATTAGGCACTGTAGCCAGGTAATTAGCATTTGCGTTGATAGTGTCTATCAAGCCTCTCAAAGTCATGTTCGGAGTAAAGGTAATACTAAGATCATCACCAACCACTCCAGTAAGCGTAGTAGCCAACGAAATAGCCACTCCACTAGCTCCTGAAACCTCCATAGTACCTGCAGTCACAGTCCTGATACTTACTTCATCAGTGTCCTCAGGAGCAGCTGAAAGTGCTGGAGCGACAGTAATCTGACTAGCTGTGTTAGCAGTAATAGTAGTAAACTCGCCATTAATCAGTACCTGTGTACCAATGTGGTCACTAGGTGTAAGGCCACCAGTCACAAGGTCAATCACGGTAGTAGTAAGGGTTCCAGCACCATCAGCAGTGTCACCAATGTTTTCAGACCCACCACGATACAGGAGGTTGAAGAATATCGCACCACCTACCTCAGGGGAAATCTCATCCTCTCCTTCAAAGGCCAAGGTCACAACCTTGGAACCAGCAATTACCACACCATCAGCTGGGTCAGCAGTAATGCCATTTGTGTGAAGACCATGATCTACTGAAGTAAGATCGATCACATTAGCTAGAATCTCTGCATAAGCACCAGCAGTAGGAGCGGCTGGAAGAGCAGGAGAAATAGTCAGTGTAGTAGCAGTATTAGAAACAATCTGCCTGGTAAAGACTACAGCAGAAGCGTCCTGAATGAACAGCCAACGTCCAGCATGAACATTTACTGTCATACCAGCTACAACATCAAAGTCGATAACCGTAGAAGTAGAGGCCGCATCAAGAGCACCAGTCAGTACAACTTCGTCCTCAAGAACAAGATAGTCAACAGTAACGGGATCAACAGTCCAGTCTGCACCAACTATTGTCATGGTCTGCGTGCCCGCATCGTAATCAGCAATCTGACGTACTTCAGTAGTAGCAGAGAACGGCCTAAGCACAATCCACATACCATTCAGTTCATCATCCGCGAAGGTGGCAGCAAGGGTTGTATCAATAAGAGTGGTTGCTGCGCCGCCTGTAGTAGTACCGGGTGCAGCAGGAGTACCAATTATATTAGCAGCGTCTGCTGCCGGAAGGCTAAGAGTAGCCTGTGTAGAGTTATTAGTCTTATAGATAATAGTTCTAGATGCGCCACCAGGAACATTCTCATCATTAGCAGACTGGAACGACAGAGGTACCGCGTTAACAATTGGTCCAGACCTAAACAAACTAAGGGCTCTGGTATCGTCAAACAAGGTTACAAGACCATCGGTACCAGGAGCACCACCATCGGCTTCGCCAACAAGAGCAACAATGCTGTTCTCACCAGCTACGACTGCGTTCAACGCATCAGTATTTACCTTGGTGATTCCACCAGGTAGGAAGCGAGTGATTCCATTAAATGTAACAAAAGACGGCATAGTTTAAACTCCGATAAATGTTTAGTAGGCTTTGAATACCCCGTCCCAATCCTCAAATGTTCGAGCCCTCTTCACGGTCTTGCAAAATGCGCGAAGTCCAGCAAGGTGATGAGGCTTCTTTCCTCGACTAGCAGCCCATTGATTAAAGCTATACTTACGTCCAGGAACAGGGGGAGGGGGTGAAACTTCAAGCTTTGGCTTATCAGCCTCTAGATGAGCTTTAGCATCTTCTCCAGCGAGCATGGTGTAGCCACCATTATTCTTCTCTTTAGGAGTATCAGGAGTGTCATTCACTTCGGGAACGATCTCCTCAACTTTCTTCTTACTTTTCTTCTTAGCAGCCATAATGTTCCCCTTTAAATGTCAATCCTACCTGTAACGGGACAAGGATCGTCTAGATTAGTTATATCTTCTGGTGTAAGGTTTAGGTCTATAGCACTAGCGGACTCTATCTCTTCCAAGAAGGCAAATGGACTCACAAACTTGAGAATCATAGTTCTCTGGAATGCTTCAGTCGGTAGGTACTCTGGCCTTGGCGCAAAATCAGTTCCACTGATCTGCATGGCCTGAAGTCCCTGTCCTTCCAAGAAGGAGGTCTTAGAGAGTAGTACAGCTTTAGTAACTGCGTATAGATATAGAACTTCGTCTTGTTGACCAGCTATAACTGCTAGCTGATACTGCACGTTGTAGTTGACACCCTTCTGAACCAGATTCTTGGCTGATGAGGCATAAATACCCGAAGGCTCTCCAATTGTGTCACAAGCGGATGCTTCGCGTACAACTACGACGCTTTGATCTGTTAATTGTACCTCAAAAGACTCTTCTATGTCAATAGAGTCTCCTGTTATTTTAATCATACCTTTAACTTCACCTGCTCCAGGACCCTGAACTACATGTAAATCCATGGAACCAGGATTGCTTTGATTGATGCTTTGTACGAATTCTAGCAGTTCTACGGTACTATCTGCGTCAAAAGTAATACGTGTGTCGTCTCCACCATTACCTGTCTCAGTAGCAGCCACATTTAATGGCCCTTGCAGTATCTTTGCTCGCCCAGAACTAGGGGCTATAGTACCGGCCTGTTGTCCTCCACCTAGCAAATCATCATTAGAAATGTCGGCACTAGGTATATTATCCTCGTTAGAGGAAGTCCCCATTTGGTTGCCTAAGAATGTCTGAGCTTCGTCCTCAGTCTTAAGAGTCAATACAAGTCCTGGTAGCTTTAGGGCTTGTTTCCTAGGGAAATTAACACTAAAGTCAATGGGCTGCTTTTCTATAAACTTCTTTAGTTCATCACGCTGCACTTGTGATAGGCGCTTGAATAAAACATCTAATACACGAGGATCCTCTCTCAGGAAGCGAATTCCATCTGTCAAGGCCCTTTGTATTACTATTTCCGGAAGTACGGCCATTATAGGTCCCCAAGCATGTCATCGAATATGCCGTTCAAAAGAATATCTACTTCTTCTGGTAGTATAACCTTGTCAATATATTCCATAACCTCGTCTCGCAGATGCTTACCTTCCCAACCAGGGTGGTTCCAGCCCTTTACCGTTAGGGAGTCCAACCACACTGGTACAGCCTTGTGGCTTGGGTGACCTCCCCATAAGGGGATTAATCTACGCTTACCACCAGTGGCCCTCAATAAACCAGGCTTCATGTCAAACCCAGGAGCACCAGCTTCTACGGCCAGAGCTAGTGGAGCCTTTTCAGTGTATTGCCCTAAAATAATATAATAAGAGTTAAATCCTTGCTCAATCTTGATATTGTCTTTGTAGATCTTAGCAGTTGATTCCAGCTTATCATCAGCTAACTGCTTCCAATAAGCCTCTGCCTTTTCGGCTACAGCACGCATAAAGTCGTCATAACGCTGCTCACTTACTGGAGCAAGCTTGATTGCAGGAACCTTAACATTGATAAATCCTGTATCTACTACGACGGCTGGCATTAAATGGTTGTCCTTGTTACAAAACCTTCAGCTTCTTCTTGTCTCTTAGCAGCAGTATCAGCTGGGCTTCCTACCATACTGGTCACATGTTTCTTGCGAATTAGTACTCTTTGTGCTAGAGGCCTATTTCTGTCAAATCTCTCGAAAGGAGTGTTGTACACAATCCACTCCAAAAAAGCTGTATACTTAACTGTATATAAAGTCTTGTCTTTAGGCTTTCTTCCTATCCAACGAATAACCTTGTCTTCAAGAACAAAGTCAGCATCCTGGAAATACTGCTCTCCAAACTCATCCTCACAATGTATGGCACAGTCGGCTTGGTACCATAATCTGTCTTCGTCAGGTTGTAGGCCTTTAGTGTCTAAACCTGCATTATCATTCAATTGTCCAGCATTTCTAAAAATAACTTGCCCATCCCCTACTGGAGTGGAATGTAAGAAGGTAATCTTGTCAAAATCTGTTAGCCTAAATACACGTAAAGATGGAGAGAATACTGCATCACCCTGTACTGCATATCCAGATTCTATCAATTTCCTATTTGGGCCTGCCTCTATAGAGGTTAATAGCCCTTCAATAACCTTAGGGCTTCTATAAATAAAGCCATCCTGGCATTTATCACAATTTAGTCTACGAGCAGCTGCTGAAGCCGCTTCAAAAGTCTGAAGGGAGGCTAGAGTATCTTCATTGCGACAAGTGCAAGATATACCTGTCTCATGAATTACCTTATCTCCTCGCCCTTCAATAAGTTCTTCTAGCTTGTCAAAGTCCCAATCTTGATTTGCAAACGTCATTAGACCACCGCCAGCATTGGCCCCCGGTACTTACCCTTGAGTTCCTGAGAATGTTCATCAATCCAGTCCTTGTATGCTTGGATTGTTGCGTTATATATCCCGTAGTTTGCACTATTGGTATATGACACTGACTGACTAACCCCGTCCCTACTCATAGACAAGGAACCTACTCCTGGTCTCAGAGCCATACCTGCTACTACCAAAGCACGTATTGCAGCCTTTTTTCCTATAAACTCCTGAATATCGGGAGTTGCATCTCTAAGGCCTATAATCATGTTGAAATGCCAGAAGTTGGGAAGCTCTACGGCTCCTCTCAAGGCATTCGTCCAAATAAGGCCTACAAAGTCAAAAGCAATCTCTTGGTTGAATGGAACTAGCTGTATTACACCGCCAGTGCGGGATTCCTCAATCCACTCCAGATCAATCTCAATAACTCGGGTATTGGCAATAGACCCAAACAAGCTATCAACTCTCAGTATCTGGGGGTAAGGCGTGTTAATATGTACCCAATTTGTACCATGACTAGGCCTAAAATAGGTCAATCCTGAGTCTATACGGTCAAAATCGGTATCAGTAAAGATAGGAGAAGGAGAATTTACACCAGCAGCAAACTGAATAGCTGTGGGGTCTCTCTCAGTGACTACATTAAATGGCTCAATAGGGGTTGCCAAAAGGTCATTCTCGATCCATGCAACAGACTCATCTAGATACCTGGCCAAGGTTTCGTCATTCAGGGCCTTTCGGTCCATGAGGATGTCTTCAGATATAGCGATTAGAGGCAATAGGAGGATGCTGGAGACCTTTACACAGATAAAGTCATCCGTACTAGCTTGGAGCTTGGCCAAAGGCCCTGAGGCCCCTGCACGGAGAATATAAGTCTTTGCTTCTGTGATGGAAACGGACGGCCCACCAGCCCAAGATAGGGTCCTAGAAATGGTAGATTCACCCCCTGAGAAGGCAGCGGTTTCGGCTGCAGACAAAGAATCTGCTCCTGTACCAGAAGCCACTGTACTAAACTCTGGAAGGGCAGCTATCGCTGCGGCTACTAGCGTAGCTGTGTTGGCCGCAGCATTAGGCACACCAGCAGTTACGTCCAAGCTGACTGTAATAGCCTTATTGGCAAATGTAGCGGATAGAGGGGAAGTACCTGAGGGAACGACTACTTCTACCTCCAAAGTATTACCATCTACACCTGTTACTGCTGGGGTACCATCTGCAGTAATTGTTACTGTCCCGTTGCCGCCTGCACCTATGGAAGAGGCCGCATTAGTGGTAACGTCCTTTACAAAGTTGTAGGTCAAGGTTGAAAAGCCCAGAGGGTGGGCTTTTGAAGTTTTTACTATGGTGACTCCAGTGATACTCTGTGGCTGAAACTTTGGGGAGCGCACCTCCGTCGCTTCGAGGTTGATGCCAAATAAGTAATCTTCCTTGAGCCTATCGATCGTCATTACCCTAACGTCAAAGGTTGGGGACTCGCCCAAAACGGTATCGTCTGTTAAAGACGTTGCTCTTATGAAGTATTTTCCGAACCGCACAAGCGATATGAGATCTTGATCGACCATATTTGCTAGGTCGAACTCTACTGTAAACTCCTGGGTTTCGTTCGCCCCGTCAACTTCTATGGTAAATGTGTCGACAACTGCATCCCTGGAGCGACGGTCCTTCACCATGTCAACAATAATATTCTCGGCGTCATAGGTGGCCCCGCCAGTCACGACCACCAGGGCCGTTACTTTGTCTCTTCCTAGCTCATATCTTGAGTACTCCAGGTTATCTGTACTAACTGTTATAGCTGTAGGGGCTGGCATAGGTTATACCTCTAGTTTATTGCTCTTGCGAATGTTCTCAACCGCAAGCAAGTGCTGGAGATTCCAGGGCAAATGTAATCCCGACACTGTGGCTCCTTGAAGTGGGACGACGTGATCAACATGCCAGCCTTTAGGGCAGGTGGCGTATATTTCGGCGATTTGGTCCCAATGGTCTTTTGTTAACCACTTTGGCGTAGCACTTAGTTTTTTAGCCCGTCTCTTGGCGTGTTGCGCTTTAACTTTCCCTGGGTTTGCCACTGCCCATTTCTGTTGATTCGCTTTTACTTTTCCTGGATTTGCCTTAGCCCATTCACCGGACCTCTTTATAGCCTTTTCTGGATCCTTGGCATATCGGCGCCTATTTGACTCTCTACCAAGTTTAAGAACTTGTTCAGGATTTGCCTGCCTCCATTTCTGGAGCTTCGCTTTTACCCTTTCTGGGTTGTCCTTTGCCCATTTCTGGTTCTGCGCTTTTACTTTTTCTGAGTTTCTCTGTTTCCACTCACTATTACTCTTTTTTATCTTTTCTATATTCTTGGCACAATAGCGCCTATTTGACTCTCTAATTTGTTCGGGATTGGCTTGCTTCCACTTACGTTGCACCTCTCTAATTTGTTCGGGATTGGCGTGATACCGCTTAAGGCACACCTTATTATGGCACGATTTGCACTTGGCATAGAGCCCATCTTTACCTTTTTTATCCTTATAGTATTCGGAAAACGGTAGGTCTAGGCTACACTTTGTACAGACTTTTTTAATCATCAAGGCAAATCGAAAAGGTTAGTAGAGTTGACTGGAACAGTAATGGTGCGGCGATAGTTCGCAGAACTGATGAAGAATTCGACAATGGCTCCCGTGATAAGGTCTATAGTGAAGAAACCTGCTACATCCGTCTGGGTTATGATCAACCCATCAGTAATAAGGACGCCATCATCTCCAGCATTACTTATATAGGGCGTCGAAAGGATCTTGACAGATACTGTAGCGTTGTTCACAGGGGCTCCGTCAGCGTCCTTGATAAAGCCAAAGATAGCAGTCTTGGGTGGAGCAGGGGTAGTGGTTGGAGAAGTTGGCACCACTTCTGCGACAAACGCACTAAGCAGTGTAGTCCTGATAGTAGCCCCGGACACTCTTACCTGAGAATTGCCTAGCGTATCATTATCAGCTGCCGCTAAATCAAGCTGATAGAAACCTCCGTCAATTTCCGTAAAGTTAGCTCCCGTCAGCGTCATAGCTGCAAAAGCACCACCCTCTTTTTTCAAATCCGCTGTAATATCCGCAAACGTTAGAGCCGTAGCTGCACTGCCATCAGCAGTTAGCTCAAGATATAAAGTAATACTACCAGTACTGTCCTGGACGAAGATGGGGCACGAAGACATATAATCTACTCCTTAAACTAATAAAGCCAGTATAGCATAATCCCGAAAATTATTCCAGAACTAACCTATACCGGCTCTAAGACTCTTTAAAAGAGTAACTGATTAAGCGTCGGTGCCGTCGTCCTGAACCACCCTAGCATTAGCTTGCGCTTTGCGCAGCGCGGTCGGGGTAACCCGTATCCCAACAATTTCTTCGTCAGAAACGAGAACATTCGAAACTGTATCAGGGTTATCGTCCCTACCAGTACGAATGGCATCTGCCCAGGCACCTAGTACCTCTTCAGCACTAGCGCTACCTGTAGTAATGCTTGCTTCTGCAGTCTCCATCATACGAAGGAGGCTGTTAAAGCTACGACGCATTTGTTGAATCTCAGCACTGTTTGTATCTCCTACTATTTCTCTGACACGCATAATTTAATCCTCCAGAATTACTTCGAAGCCTTCTTTGACTTCTTCTTAGTTTTCTTAGCTGCCTTCTTAGGCTTCTTAACCTTTTCAGCAGGTTTATCTTCTTTGGCTACAACAACCTCTTCAGGTGCTTTAACCTCTTCTTCTACGGCTTCAGGTTCCTTAACTTCTTCTACAGAAGCAGGAACAACAACAGGAGCATCTTCAACAATCTTAAACCTGTTAGGCCTCAATCTCATATGGTTCTCTAATGTAACTCTATGCTTAGCATCAAGCTGACATTCACCATTTTCGTTAAAGGTCATCACCACGTTTCCGCCAATGACAACTACTCTGTTTCTAGCGTAGTTACTTGTAACTTTTAGTTTCTTAAGCACTACAGGCTCCTTAACTTCGCTTCGTTCTAGTGGCTTCATAGACTCCTTAAAGAGTTCTACTTGCATAGATTCGATGTTGGCTGTCTTAGGCTTCTTTTTGCCTTTGGCTGTAGAAGTCAGGGCACAAGACCCACAAACTACTTCATCGCTTTCAGCAACCTTAGCATGGCCATACATGGCCTTCTCGCAGACAGAACACTCCATTTATAGTAAGGGGACTAGGTAGAGGAGACACAAGGCCTCCCCTACCTGTTACCTATTATCTATTAAGAGCGAGTCTCAAGCTGGCCGATATTGATGAAACGCAACCACTTACGCGGCGCAAACATCAAAGGCGTACCATACAGCAGGATCATCCAGCGGTATGCGGGAGCCAGCACGGCCAGGTCCATCTTCATCATCGGCATAAGCTGACGGAAGGTAAGAACGGACGGGGTAAGCTCACCGACATATGCGGTGCTTGTGAATGGAAGCTTCAGGTTTACGTCGTCAAACGTGGTAGTACCAGAAGCAGCCTGGCTGTCAGCAGGGACCTGAGCAATCAGGGAATAAGACGCATTGGCTGCGGGCACGCCAGCGGCGGTCCTAGCAACAGAGCGGTAAATCCTGAAGTACTCGGGCGGGAAGGCACCAATTGCGGCTGGGTTGGTAATCGTCAGAGGAACATGTTCCCCTAGCGCCTTCTCAGCTGCAAGCATGGCAACAACACTTGCCTGAACTGCAGTAGCAGCGGACTCACCGAAACGGTTAGAAGCTGTCACTACATAGTTGAAGTTAGTGGTTCCCGAAGGAGCACCCTTCTCGTGGTCACCGTCAGTACCAGTCAGCGCACCATCTGCAACGGATGCAGGGGTTGCTGGAGCATTAACGGAGGTGGGAGCAGACGGAGCAGGAGGAGCCCTACGGATAAACACATCCGGGTTGAACTCCAGGATTCCAGCCTGAGTGGAAATGGTCTGAATCGAGTTACCGATCTGGCCATTAACGGGTGCTGGAAGCTGAATGCGCTCACGAGGATACAGGGTCTTAACCAGATCGCTCATGGTGCGAGTACCAAGATACACATCACTTGGGAAACCAAAGGCTTCGATGATGGTGTTTCCTGCCTCTTCAAGGTCGGCTTCCTGGAGGGTGGTGTCTTCCATATCAATAACGGAGGTTGCATCAATCAATGCATCCAAACCATCCCACTGCTCAGCTTCGCCATCAGCAGAGAGGCTAGAGTCACCTTCGAAAAGGTTACGCTCTACCTGCTCAAGCAGCCACAGAATACCATTCTGGTTTTCCAGGGCAATCAGATCACCGTGTGCGGGATGCACAAGGGTAGCCTGATGGGTTACCTCGCGAGTAGTTCCAAGGAACTTCACCAACTGAGTTCTACGAATGTAGGAGGTATCAGTTGCCTGAGGAAGTTCACCTTCCTGTACGAACGGATTTTGGTTTCCGCCGTAATCAGACAGCTGGTTGTACTCTTCTACGGTCGAGTAAGCTGGTGATTTGTTAATCTTCTTCCAGAACTTGATGTGGCTAGACGTGTATGTCAGCACCTTCAAGCTGGACTCAAGGCTCTCTACGCGAAGCGCAGAACCACCAGTTTGACCTGGGCCCTGCTGGAAACCAGCTTCAAGCGCCTTGGTCAGTGATTCAACGTCTGCGTTATTCCCAGTACCAAACCCGGAATGAGCACCGTTTCGAAAATCATTCAATCCAATAGTCATATTTAACTCCTTATATCACCTACAGGGATTAACCTGCGGCAATACTCTTTCTAACCTTATCCAGGGTTCCTGGGTCAATCTGTCCAGTAGCGTCAAACTTCAAGCAGACACCACGGTCAATCTCACCCTTTTGAAGCATAGTAAACAGTGCGTCATTTACCTGACCCTTGTTCAGTTCTGCTCCGCCAGTAGCATTGTCGTCTTCAAAGGACTTCTCCAGAGACGCAACATTGTCAGTGCTCATTGGGCCGCGTGCGGGCTGAGATTCAACCTGCTCAATACGCTGTCCATTAGCAACTGCAAGCTCAGCGAGCTTAGTTACCGCATCTCCAAGACTCTTAGAAAACTCATTGGACTCTGCCGATTCGCTCTTGATGAGAGAAACAACTCGCTCAACAATACGAGACTCTTGGCTTTCCTGAGACTTCTGAAAGACATCAGCAAAGTTCTTAAGGAACTCAGACACTTCAAGGCCCTT